>Ga0126339_10001897_pt1:0-12500 | contig 14649 bp, 8 predicted proteins | sample OrbTmetagenome_2_FD_92532 | JGI IMG/M metagenome (GOLD analysis project Ga0126339, IMG submission 92532) | Coral microbial communities from Petempiche,Puerto Morelos, Mexico - Orbicella T R C metagenome | ecosystem: Host-associated > Invertebrates > Cnidaria > Coral | place... | reverse complement strand
GGATCGCACCCACTTCAGAAGCTAAAACAACGGTGACTAACTCAACTCAATGTGAACTTTTTATTGGTGATGGAAAAAAATACACGGTTTTTGGAGTGACCTACTCCTTTAAGAATGCCAATTATGTGCCGCTTTTAAATACTCACATTCTTATATAAATCAGTGATCCTGGTTGGTCCGGTCCGACCGGCCGGGTGTCCGAATCTTGTCCCTTCCTGGGCTTAGCCTGCACGGCGCATTAATTGTCACAAATCCTGATTTCGAGCAAGGAAAGATGCTTAACAAGTTATGTTATCTTAGCACATGTACCTGATTAAGAATAGGTTAATTTGACATCACGTCCGCTTCAATGAGATAGAACTCTTAACCAGCCTACTACGCAATTGGAATTAACCTCCAATAGCTAGTTTTCACACGACGTCACCAAAATTCGAACTACAAAACTATTGATTTTCCTGAGATTTTACTTAAATGATGTATAAGAGCAGCTGAAAACTAATATTCATACAAATTTTCGCTCCGAATGGGTTCTTGGTTTTGTGATACACTACGCTTGAATTTGTAAGCTCTTGCGTGACGCGGCATTTAAATCACGACCTAGAGAGCTGTCATGACGGTTAAAAAAGTGACTTATTTCGGGAAACTTGGCTATCTGAACAGTTCATGTCTTAGAAAAAGTATTATTTTAATGTTTTACAGTTCCTCGAGGGCTAAATTCACGCTTTTGTAGCAAACCTCAGTGACAGATGTTTCTGTTGGTTTCCGGCCGCCATGTTGGTGCCCATACGGATGGGCGTCAGCGTGGCGTCTCCATACAAATCTCTATAAATTTGGCTAAGAAATTTCTCCGCATATCTCGCATAAGAACAATTGCTGTGACCAGAATTTTGGCGAGTCTTTGCATATTTACTTTCTTTCATTTCCCAGATTCTGGACTTTATCTATCGACAGGTTTTGATTTTTATTTTGATCTATTTTGAATTGCATGACACTGAAAACCAGCAATAGCTCGATCACGTTCGCTCACGGACTATTTTGGACCAATACGACTGTCCTTGCCATCACTTAATTGAGATACCCAAGTAAAATTTAATTTTGGTGACTTCAATCCTCTTGAAATTGATTTCAATGGCAGAGGGTACACCAATTCTTATTTCCGTTTATGAAAAAAAAAAAATAATAAAGTTAAGTTGACCCTTGCAGTTGGAAAAAAACAATTCATACACTGAAGGCACGCAGACGCTGAATAAACATGTACAACATCGTTGTTTCCAAACGTGTGAAGGGAGCAACTGAGGGAGGATTCTTTAGATGAAAAGCTATAAAAGGGAACGTAACTCTTTGGAGATTCTATTCATTTGTTCCCCTTGGTATTTTTCTGATAAATGTTTTTAGTTCTTAGCGTCACGTGAAGCTGAGCCTTCCTCTTGACGTTTCGAGAGGGCTTGGCGGGAGTCAAAAGCAGTGTAACCGACCAACACGATATTTATACATCGTGCGCTGATTTTGCGCCATAAATCCCCTGAGAGCCTACTATTTGCATAAGAGATTCCATTTATGATTAGTCTGCAGCGTTAACTGACCAGGTTTTGGAAGGTAAACCAATGGTACCGAAAAGTGACCCTCATGATTCACTGAGCTGCGTCGCAAAAAAAAAAAAGAAAAGCAACAAAGAAACAACAACAACAACAACAACAACTCTGCATGGGTGCAGGGGAGCATTCGTTAACACACAGACAAGTACTTGAAACACATTCTCGAGCTGACGTCGTGGTGTTGTGAGTTGCTATATTTAAATAGCAACAAATAAATACTATTCTGCTCTATAGTCGATACCGGAGGTCTTACGTGCAGATCCGGGTCCGCAAACTCGTCTAATAGTCTGCAAGTAAAATCAACGCATTTTGTTCTAGATTTTAGTGGTACAATTTGACTGTACAATTTAATGAAAGGGACATCGGGATTTGCGGGGTTGCGGTATTGATGTTCTTTTAATGCGGTGATGCGGTGAATAAAATATCAACTTGCGGTGCTGCGGTGATCTCAAACCCTACGGTGTGCGATGTTTGTGTTTTTCACGCTGCGGTGTTCGGTGAAACGAAATTTTTTGCGGTGCTGGGGTTTTTGATTTACCTTTTTCAAACCTAAATTTGACCTAAATTTAGCATGTAAACTTCGTTGAGCCATGTTAACTTATGACAAACACGTACCATTGAGGTTAATAATTTGTAACAAAATACAGACCATCACTCTCTGTAGTCAATCTTTGCTATTCTTTGGCTGCCAATCCGAAGCTGTTTTCATTTATATGTAACTTGACAAGTAACTCGACCTCTGTCGTTACAGCAATATATTGGAAAACACCTCCGTTTTGTCCGAATGAAGTCATTTATATCTAGGGGCCTACATGTATCTCCCTTCCCAGTTGTAGAACCACGGGTGTTTTATTGTTTGTACCTGGTATAAAATTGATCCTAATTTCCAGTGCTCTGCCGCTGATTTTTTTTTTCTGATTGTTTTAGCTTAGTTTAAAAGTACTGTACGATTTGCTGGTGTAAACGGTGTAAAGTGTTAATTAGTTTAGCTGATTACGTATTTTCTCCGCTTGGATCTGGAGGTCCAATATCATTTTTACTACTTTATAGAAGTAGTGAAAACTCCGTACAGAAGTCACTGTATCATGCCACTAACCTAACCCGCTTGCAATAACTGTAGGAGGAGAAAATCTAAAATCCTACAGTACGCCTGGCGTCCACCCATCGTGAACTAGATAAGGTTAGAGAAAAGGCCGATAGGTTTAAGAACTCCAGCTCCAATCACTTCAGTAACATATGGAAAGTAGTGAATACGACAGCGGAAAGAACAGATAACTTAACTAACAAGGTACTTTAATATCGCGTATAATGTCAGTTTTCACCTTGCTTAACTGTCAATTGGATAGTGTTGTACATTGCTTTAAAATAGTTGAAATTAATTTACTCTCGAAAGTCTGCTCGCTTTTAGGAATAATTTTATATCTGTGCATTCATGTGTTTTCGCGCCATGTGAATATTTTTCTTTCTATATGATTATTTCTACGTATCGTTAGAGTTAATTTTCTGTTACGTCCCTCGTTCCAATAGATCGAGGTACCTGGAAGACCTCACGACGATCGAGTTATTTCATTTGTTTTTGTTTTTTCCCTTTTCAGGTTAACGACGATTTTGGACATGTACGGCAGAGTTTAAAGAATTTAACGGATAGTATATTCAGAAACATATCAAGCGTGGAATTTTCGCAATCAGTGGTAGGCTTCAGGAGACGTTTGTCAAATTTATATACCAATTGCAAGCTATCTAAGTGAATGTAGACTTTTTACCAACACGTTACTAGAAGGTGTGATATTAAAATTACCACGGTCTATTTGTACCACCAGTACATGTGTATGGTACTTTTCGAGCACTTGGGTGTTTCCTGAATTTCAAAACAATAAACACGTAAGACTGATGAAGAACATTTTGAGAATTGGTTTGGTAAAATAACAACTATCAATGCAGAAGAAAATAGAAAACTAACTTTTTTCCGTATTTGTTTTTCTTGTTGTTATTTGTTTGTTTTGGTTTGGCTATGACCATGACCATAACCTTGACCATGACCATGACTATATAAAACTTTAACTGCATTTGTATGACTATCAGTGAGGGTATGACTTTGACTATGACTGTGACCATGACGAGGACTAGAAAAAGGACTGGGACTCGGGCTTGAGCTAGGAGTTCATACATTCACCCTTATATATTTACTATGGCTATGGTTATGGCTGTGGCTTGTGTAGCCGATACGTCCCTCAGCCACCAACACTAATACTTTAGAAGCAAGTGACCACATAAAGACGATAAACATTAGGAAACTACCTAAAATATCTACTCCTGGTTTCAACCAATTTACCGTAACAAATCGCTTTGTGTCTTTTCCTGTCGACAGGTTAAAATCGATCTGGAGACTATCTGGTCTAACTTGAATGAAACGAGGAAATCGGGCGACAGCTCAAAGTCTTCCTTTCAAAGATTTCAGACAAATGTAAATCATTACTAGTAATTCAATTTTTACCTTGCTTGATTGCTTTTGTTAATATCAAAAAAGAAGTTAGGTTCGAACCACTTCTGCTTATTGAAAGTTTCAGAAATGCATTTTTCACATTTTTTGAGATATGGACAACAGACAAAGGTTTTCATTTCGACTAGACAGTCACAAGAGCTTCGGCAATTGTTCTGCTTTTGTAAGCAAACGATCCAATCACGAGCAAAACAACCAGTAACTAATTTGTGACTTGGCTTCGAAATCTTTCAAATATTGCTAACACTCGTCGTATTTTTCTTCTTAAACTGGTTGATTTCGTCAATTGAGTAATGCAGCCTGCTAATAAATTGGTAACATGTAACTGCTTTGGTTTTGGTTTGAAGACGAATTACAAACACAGTTATAAAGATCTTAAAACTACATGGTAAATGGTAACATAAAAACCACCTCTGGTATGTTTTTAATAACAAAACTGTTGCAACAGCGCTTTTAGCCTTTCTGACAGCCTTCCTCTGGTTCAGCTAAGATACAGTCTAAATGACTTTTTCGCACAACCAGAAACTAATCACATGTCGAATAGGCTTGTTACTTCCATTTCATGGGATAAAATGTAGGGATAACCACCCATTTGTAAAAGTTATTCATCTTTTTTGAAAACTTTTACTGGGCCCGTTACATTTTCAACTGTCACCTTGTCAGTAGGTGAAACATTTGTGTCTCTCCCACTTGCTTTGCGCGCGCACCACGCCATCTGCAGGTACATGTTTACAGTTGAATTTTAATTAGTGTAATTTTTCAGCAGGAAGCCCCAAATAGTTAGTGGTTAGCGATACACTGATATTCTGGTATTCCTGGTTTTAGTACATGTTCATTAAATTTGATTTCGTCACAGAAAAATTTTGCTTTCATTTTTTTGGCGTGCTTGGTAGCGTAGTTGATTACGTCAATGCCAACCCTAGCGCGTGCGTGGCGGTTATACCATGCCTTGCGCGATGCGCAGAACGTGTGCGCACAATCAAAAGTGGACACCGTCCCTGATAGTCAGTAGGAATGAGCAAAAAACTCATAAGATGCGTGACACTATGCAATAAATTAAATATGAGGCTCAAAAAGCTCTTAAAAGTGTCAAACAGTTGCTGGGAAACTAATCATTTCGGGCTTACCCTTCTCCAGTAGGTGGAATCAATATACGTGATATACTTATTTGTGTTGAATTGAGTACGTTTACCTATTCCAAATGTCATCACTAATGCAGCTTTTTAATGGCGGATAGTTTTAAACCAACATCGTCTTAAAATAACGAAAACCTCTTAATTGAATGGTATTCAACAGGCCTTAACTCGAAAATGAGCTCCGTGACCGCCCATTTTTTTGGCTTTTTGACAAAAGTCGATCTTTCCCTTACTTCATGATAAGATTTTAAAAAATCTGTTCATGGCAACATTTTGGGCGCGATGTCCTTAAAGTACTATTTGCTACAAGACATTTAACTTATTTCTTTGTTCTGCAGCTTTTTATTTCTTGGACAAAAAGCCGTCGATTTCAAAGACTGTCTCCTATATCTGTCTCAACAGGTTGTTAATGGTTTGACCACTTTAGAACAAAGCGCAAACATGACAAAGAGTGAGGTGTCTTTGACCATCTCCAACACGAAAAAGGAGGTAAAGTGATATGGTACACTTTATAGAATAACTGAGCTACTACGCGCGCTCTCATGGGTCGATAGCACGATAGGTGTGTTTAGATGAGAGTATGTAAACACGGTTGTGACGTTTTAGCTTCGCGCGTATTTTTGAGAATTATTTTATAAAAGCAATAGAACACTTTTTCCCTGTTCACATAACCTCATCTAAACACTCGGGGGTTGGGAGAATTCTCGAAAGTTATACAAACCCTCGACTACGTCCAGAGTTTGCATAAGTGTCTCTAGGCTCGATTACCAGCCGCTGTTCGGGAAAAGAGCCCGCGCTCCTCCCTCAAGAAAGCGGCGGAAATGGAGCCTAAACTGTCTCGAATTCTCCGAACCCTCCTCGTGTTTAGATGAGGCCATGTAAACACGGAAAAAGGGTTCTATTGCTTAAGTTTTGAACTGAAAAGGAGATAGCTGAAGAGTCATTAGTTAAAAAGGGTAGTAAAAGTGAATTTCGGATGGTGTACAGAATAGAATCCTTTCTGAGAGAAAGATAACAAAGAGCAAAAAATGAGAGTAATATTAGAAAAACTCCAAAGTTGATCTAACTCGAGCCCCCAGTAAGGGTATAAAGCATTTTCAGTTTTCTATAATTTCGTTCATAAAACCAACCCAAAAACATTCAATCATACGTCAAACCGTGTTAACATGATACTCTATTCAAAACGAATAAACAATGAGTCAGAAGGCGTCACTTCCTTATATTTTTTTTTTTAGTCTGAGAAATTTTGTAAGTTTTCCATACAATTCCCAAACACCCCTGCACTACGTTTTTCTAAAGTTGACAAAGGGGTTAGGCCTCAAATGCCCAACATTAATGAAATTTAATTTGTGGATTCCACGACCCTGCATTTAAGTCCATTTAACAGGCCATTTAACAGTCCATTTCGCCCTATCTTGCCGGCCTCAGGTGGTGTTTGACCAAGCAGGTTTCAGCAAGAAGAGGACTATGATAATTTTAGTACCGGATGTGGGTAGCCTGTTTACAGCCGCCTTGTGGAAAGAAATGATGTAACTGTTTAGACTCGGTAGGATATGACAAAGGTTTTTGTAAGTTTATATTCGTAACAATTTGAAAATTCCCATTTGTTATTTTCTCAAACAGCTTAAAAATTCAACGCACCGACTCGATCAAGAAGACAACGCTCTGAGGGCAGTTTTAGAGGAAACTAACAGGACACTTTCCATAAAGGTAAAATCAAATTGAAGTAACCATCTTTCAGTATATGCAAACAGCTGGGCCCAGTTGTTCGAAGAGTGGATAACAATATCCAATATATGATTTACCATCCAATGCCGGATAGCGTACTTTGTTTCATCAACAACTGTCTGCTAAATAGCGATTTTTCCGTTGAGTGGCGTTATCTACCCTGACCTAGAACAACTGAACCCTGAGGTATTATTGACTACAGGCCTATTACATGTTGTAACCATCTCTCTTGCAGGTAGACAACGTGAGTGAGCTCCAGGGCCCAGTCGGTCTTCCCGGTTTCAACGGCTCTCAGGAACCGATAGGTCCTGCTGGACCTCCAGGATTCAATGGAACTCAGGGACCCCAGGGCATCATGGGCCCCAGGCGTTTAACGGCTCACAGGGAGCTCAAGGTCCAACTGGACCACAGGGTTCCCAAGGAACAGGAGACTTTTCTCAGTGTGTATACAAGAACAAAACACACAAAGGAAGCCAACAAAAAGTAATAAGCAACAGTCGTGCAGCTTCAGTTAGTGTAACAGTGGAAGAAACCAGCGTAAGTATACTCAATGCTGTCAAACGATGATTCCGAAACGAATCGGGTCACAATTAGTTAAAACACTACTTTCTTTTACATGTCCAGGTAAAAATCCCCTTGTCAACATATTAAAAACCAACGGTATCAATTGGAATAGACAATATTCGTATTCTCGCTATTGGACTGAAGTTACAATGTAGCTTGCAACTGAAGCCAATGCGAGGAGTCTTTTCAAATGCAAATAGCATTTATCCCTTTTTAATGATATTCCCCCGCATTAGCCTCCATTGCAAGCTAGTTCAAGTCCAATACCGAAAATAAGAATATGGTCCATTCCTCGTAAAATTGCTTTCACGTGAATTATCAACACTCTAAAGGCTTTCGTTGGCATGTCACGAAAACACCTTGTGGAGCTTCACAGTAAAAAGTACCACATAAACGTTATTCTCAATAGCTTTTGTTTAAATGGTCAAACATGTGTATTTTATGCAGGGAGAAAATTAACGCCTTTCAATAAAGCATTCTAAACGTACTGCTCAATAGCTTTTATTTGGTTTGTTATACACTGGATGCCGAGTCATAAAGGGATCTAAAAGTGTAACGTCACTTAGTTAGCCATAGCACAATAGACAGTAAAAAGTAAAACTAGCTTTCTTTTGAATGGCCACGTATACGTAGTGAAATCGTACTGAAATCGAATTTATCAGTCTGCTTCATCTTAGGTAATGGGTGCCTTAATGGCTCGTGTAATGGACAGAATAGGCCCCGTTCGATTTATCAATGTTCTAGCATGGCTTTCAGAAAAAAAAAAAATTGCAATTTTTCTTTTTCTTTTTTTTTTTTTTTTGCTTTTGTCCCTCAATTCCTTTCAGAGACGTGGATACACCACCAAACACCAACAAATAAAGGAGTTTGTCTTGAAAGCCTCGGAGCCGCGTTAGAATACTAATATATCGAACGTGGCCTATTGTGAACCAGTCCAGTCCATCAATTGGAATAGAACCAAGCGTGTGTGTTAGCTTGTGAGCGTATTTGAAGAAGGCAAATAAAGTTGATCCGCGATGTGTCCTTTCCGTTGACTTAATGTATGAAAGAAAATTTCTCTTTTCTTCACAGGGCAAAAACATAGTGGGCGCGACATGCTCAACGGACTTCGCTCAACAGTATTTGCTTCCAACTGAATTAAACCCCAAAAACGGTCATTTATATTACTACTGTAAGTGTTATGGACATCATGGCATTGGCTCGCAAAGCGTGGAATGCATCATGTATTACTGGGTGTGCCCGCTGACAACTTAAAGACTACTGTTGACCTGGTGTACGGGCTTTTCTTACGTAAACACTTTCTTTGGTTCCAATAAATTTGAATGGCTGTTGGACACGTGTGTGCATACGCTCTATTTGGTCTAAACAAATTCTTAAGCATTGATCGTTATCTGCGCATAGCATAGAGTTATTTAACAGACAAAATACAGTCCACTGAGATTTCCATGAGCATGGCTTACCTTTTCGATACCGCTAGTGTTGAATGCAATCCATGTATGACCATGAATATGTCGAGTTTCTTCGAGTTAATCGCTTAGGAGAAGAGTTTAAATGGTTAGTACAATGTTAATGAGTTAGTCTCTACCTTTTAGAATTGAGCGTACAAATATTTAGGCTAACAAATATTAGGACGACTGCGATTCTCTCTTTCACCAGAACTTAGTCAATAGAGGGTAATGGCTGTGAAGCCCGACTAAGTTCTCTGTTGTATGTTCTGTTTCTCTTGACTCTGTGTAAAACGCAATAGTTTTTGTGACCGGAGCTGACAAATAGCAACGTTTCAGTTACTTAGTTTGCGCTTAATGTCTGAGCACAAAGCAAAAGATTGTACACGGTCTTTCAAATCTTGGTATCTTTGTTTGACTTTGAAGTTTTTCGGGCTTTAACACCATTCACCTCTATAGACTTAGAACTGATTGAACACTGAATACTTCGATTATTCAAATGGAGTGTACTCATCGTTTAACGGAGTAAATTGCAGAAATCCACACAAGACAAAAGGCGATTATCACGATGTACAATGTAAGGCCTGGCTAAATTATTCGACGCCGAGAAGGGTTCCCTTTAGTTTCTCGGCAATGAGACAATACGCCACTGGACATAACTTGAGTTTCAATTGAGGTTCACCACAGTTATTGTCTAGCAGAAGAGAAAAAAAATATTTGAGGTTTAAGTATCAAACAAAGGGGAATAAAGACTTTAGATTTTACAATTATTTTTACCACATTAACAAACAAAACCGTGTGATTCTCCCCCAACTGATTCACAATATAATTTATATTTTATTGATTTCCTTGAACGTGGTCATACGTAATATACTCAAATATCTAGTCACACAGAGTGATCCTTTAATATTATGTAATAGTGTATATGAATAGTTTATAAATATACTTAAAAATGCATTTTTTAATATAAATTCATTCGGACCAGTAAGGAGTACAGTATCATATATTGTATCCTTCATACTTTGGTTTCGGATATCCTTTTCACTTAAGCAAATTAAATTTTTATTTTATGCACATAGTTTCAGGGAAAATAACAACCTTTAAGGCAGTACTCATTCCTAAGTGATAAAAATTATGCCTTTTCTTTAGGTTGTATTATAGTATAATATAGGCAATAGATGTTTATAATTTAAGTACGTAATGCACGTTTCATTGTGGAAGTAATCAATGTAGCATAAACAGCTGAACTTGGTAGGTTTTCTCTTATTATAGCTATCAATCAGAAAATAATCAATTACTCCTTATATCTTCAAAGTATAAGGGCAATGGCTTTATTGTTAAACAAAGCTTTCTCATGTCTGAAGATTTTCGTCGCGCTGGTGAAAATATTTTCTATTCTGTATATGCTTATGGTCATGCAAATAAAGCTAGTTGTTGTTAATAGTGGTATGATCTTGTGATCAGGCCCGGTCTGAAAAACATTATAATCTCAAATTACGATACCTAAACGCAATTTTCCATGGTAACAAGTCTAATACTCTTGGATGTCTCGAGCCTTATTGTCTTGTGCCCTTGACTGGAGTACTCATATCTCTACCGGATTTTATACTTTTGTAGTATCTCTAAATAGCGCAGATATGAGCCCCCTTAAAGGGTTTACGATCTCGACGTTTATCCCCCTTTGAACCACGCCCATTCATTAACGTTTTCACTCACTTTTCCCCACACAAATCTACATACAATGTTGACTGTTCTTTATTCCTTCCCACTATTCTATTTTATTAACTTTTTGTTAATTTTCATATTGTAACATATTTGTCAATAATAACCTTTGAAATTAGTTTATGATAGACTGGCCAGCCCAGCTGTTTGAAAAAAGAAGAATTGTGATAGTTTATAATTAATTGAAAACTCTGTAGACAACATAAACGCTAAATGACTGTCACTAACTTCTAGGAAAAGGGAAGTCAATAGATCAACTTTAATCATCGTGCCTTAAACGAACCAATTTTACAAGTTATCCAGTCTAATGTTTGTAGCCAATAGCCACATCTTTCATTATTTAAGTCATCTATGCTCATCTAGGGAATGGTTCGCTGTCATTCAAGCCTTCCCTCTTACGATTTCCCTCACTAATCCCTTTTTATAAACTATGCAACTCTTCTTGAGTTTCACAAAATCTCGGGCGCGTGGGAGGGTTGGGTCGTAGTATTTTGGCTTGAGAAGCAAGATACGATTATTCCACGAGCGCGCGTTGGATATGAGATGTTATAATGCACCCATTAATTTTCGCGCGATTTTATTGGCTACTTTACGTCACGTGGTGTAAATCACCGGACAGTTATCACGCAATAACCCCCACCTGCGTCGATATTTGTCCTCCGATTACTAGCTATCACTTCCGTCGAAAAGAAAAAAAGCCAGCGTGAAAGAAGTTTCGACTTTTAATCTTTATTATTTTACGTACAGGGAAAAAACAACTCGTCTCGTAAAGTCTGGTGATATTGACATTAAAAAGTTGGTCGCAAATGCTCTTCCGGAAAGTGCATTAAAATACGAACGAACGAGTATAAGCTAAAAGGCGTTGAGTTTTCGAGGTTTGATCTAAGGGGCGTTGCGAGGGTTTATTCACATGATAGTTTATTAAGGTTTTGGTCCAATCACAAGAGAAATAATGTGAATGAAACCAATTAAATATACTTGCTATCGTCAACAGTCTGGAATATCCCGATATATTAGGACATCTGTGACGTCACGAAACTCACGTTTCAACCAATGAGAATGCTTGTTTTGGTTGGAGTGTTGTGTTTCACAACAAACCAAAAGATTCAAAATGGCGGACAAAGAGAGTCGCGAATACTTTCCAATGCCATGAATGCGGGCCTTCAGGGGATATATATTTATCTCGAATTGAGTTAATACTGTCCAAATAATAAAATAAAAGGAAAGTTTGTGTTCGCCTTCCATGTCACAGACAATTCTGCCCAGATAATGATTATCCTCGGACTGAAAAAAGCGCTTCGGAACGCAATGCGGGCTATGTTTTACGAGCTGCAGTTATCATTCTTTGGAAAGAGACCGTACAATCGGTAAGCATCTTTATTCTACATTTTTCTAATCACAGAAATGATCGATATGAGAATTGAGGCTTTCCTCTTATCTAGGAATTATCGGGCCGAAATTGACAGCACGCGCGTGTTCTTATATGCCAGCAAAGATAAATTGTAAAATGTCCAAAATGTTATACGTTTTTTTCGCTAAATCGAGGAAATGAAATCATTATTAAAACAGAATTTTCAATAACGCATACGAGTGAGAAATTCTTGTTCTGTTATACAAAATAAACTAAACTACAAAAATGTATCCAGAATTTTAGTGTTGTCAGATGCATGGATAGTCAAAAATACTTTTACTTTGTAAATCTGAAATTTCTCCATTTTGGTATTTATTTTAAATATTTCTTGTATATACTTGTTGCTGTGCTAGAAGATATCATGTCTGATTTCCACATTTAAATTATGAAAACTTACAT
>Ga0126339_10001894_pt1 | contig 14660 bp, 7 predicted proteins | sample OrbTmetagenome_2_FD_92532 | JGI IMG/M metagenome (GOLD analysis project Ga0126339, IMG submission 92532) | Coral microbial communities from Petempiche,Puerto Morelos, Mexico - Orbicella T R C metagenome | ecosystem: Host-associated > Invertebrates > Cnidaria > Coral | place: Petempiche,Puerto... | reverse complement strand
GTCTCTCTCACACTCCTTCTCAGGCCTAAATTTCTATACAAAAAAATAATATACTGTAATTACAGTGGTAGAAATACTGACTATTTGCACAACTAAAAAGGTAAAAAACAAGTTTAAAAAAAAAAAAACATAAATTAGGGTCATGTAACAGCTCTCGTAAGGTCTCACATGAATGGCTTGAAACCCTTTGAGCATGAGAGGACAATAGAACAAACAACAGAAACAATGCCCCCTAGCCCCAAAACAATAACAGCTGCTGCAATGACGACAAATAGAATGGCAAGCTTACGAGAGCTACTACACTACAGAAAACTAAGAGGTACATAATGATTACAGGGGAAGAGTCACTCGAGCCGCATCGGCCAGAGCAGCTCTAGCTTCTTGAGTCCTCTAAAAACGTTCCGCGTACATCGTAACCAGATAATGCAGGCTAAAGCATGAATCAATTATTTTATAACATTTTCAAAGGAAATGGCCAAGAGGCTAAGAGCCTGCTTCATTTACCGCAGGGGATGGTGTTCTAGTTACTCTAAAACAATAATATAGAACGCGAGTACGTTCAGCAGTTTTATTAAACCCAAAAGTACATTTTTTTCGTAGACAACAAAGGAACACCAACTTCTGTAGCATGAAAAATCGAAAATGTTTACATATGAGAGGGGCGCTGACAATGCAACATCCGGACATACGTGCTCTATTATTTTAAGCCGTGTATCTATTCAACAAAAAGATTCCATGTTGCCCTGCGTCTGTTCAGTATTAGTGTAAATCTATTAGCGTTCTATCATGAATGCCGTTCTCTGATTGGCTACGCTACTCACTAGTTATTCTGTTTAGTGAGTAGTGCAACAGTATGCGCTTGTTAATAAAATGACGACGGCGTCTTTTCGTTTTTGAGGTGTCTGTGAAGAGAATTTTGAATAAAGTTTTGAACGACTAGTAGATTTAAACTAAAAAAATTAGATTATTCGCTCTCGAGCTCATTATCTAATTGTTGAAAAGATTACAGATGACATAATGATTGAGGTAAGAACAAAAACGTGAATTACGAGCCGTTTGGCGAGAGTGTTACTGATGTTTCTTGCCATGTCATTTAAATGACCAACATGGTTTCGCTTGCTTTGGTGGAAATATATTGCATGTGAGTGCCTCTGATGATGGCGGCAATCCAACAGAAAGAATGGAGAGTAGTCAAGTAGGATTTTCTTCCCGGGGGTACCCAAGGGATAAGCCAGGCTGCCAACGCTTATATTGGATTTAGGCAATATCTCACTCAAAACCTATGCATCTAACTGAGGTGCTTCTTAGTTACTTCTAACATTTTCTTCATTTCATTTAGGCTCAGAAATGTAGTTGTTAGGTTGAAATTGGGTCTTCTGTTCCAATGCCTACCTCCTACGCCCCACAGCCTACATCCTTAGTTCCGCACCTCAAGACCCTCAACTTCGAAGTCCCTCATTCCAGATTTAAAATGGCTCTAAAAAGTAATATTTCCGTGAGAAGCCTGGCCTCTAACGGGCACTTCAGCGCTAGGCATCATGCGATCACCCGAGGGTTCGCGAGAAAGCGCGCGAGATTTCAAGTTTGCAAACTCACAACAAACATGGCGGCACGAGGCCTACTTCGTAAAACTTTGTTTCAACCTATTTTAGTGAACTGTTCGCGATATCGCTTATTTTTATCTTCGAAAATGTCCATCCTTCAGGCAATTTCAAAAGAAAAAACATTATTTTAAACCGCTGTACTGGAGCGTAAACTAAAATTGTGATTGATGTTGCGATCGATCGCGCCAGCTATCTATCTAAAAACAGCAGGAAAAAACTACTCTTCAAATTTTCTTCGTTCTTTTTACTAGGCCAGATTCACCTTCGGGTATTTATGGTACTCTTGGTCTACGGCTTATGCTGTTAACGACAACAGCAAAAAGAATACGCTATTCGCGGGTATTCGCGTTTATTCGCGTGGAATTGCGGGCTTTACCGAGTAGCGGACTGCCTTCACGTCTGCCCAAAGTGCGATCTTGCAAAGTCGAGATTTTATTATTCAACAGCAAAAGCGGAATGCGTGTGCGAAATTAAAAAAAAAAAACTGTGGACTGGAATTTTTCTAATCTTGAAATTTCCATTTTTAAAAATTTAAGCAAAATCTACTCCGAAGAATTTTTATCTAATTTTTCCTGTTTCTTCTTCTGTGTGTAATAAAAAGATTTTTATAAAAAAAATATGGGTTCACCAGCCTAGTTTTTAAGGTAGATGCAATTGATGGCAAAAAGTGGGTCAAGTTTGTTACTGTGCAACAGAACAGGAAACCGTTTTGAGCCACATTAAGTTAGTACGGTTCTACTGTGTCTCTTTACTAAGACGTTCATGGTTAAATTTAAAACACACTTGTGTTTTAAAATTTTAATCTCCAGTTCCTCGAGTAAAGTCAGGCGCTGGCAGTGCACCAAAAGACTACCCTGAGGGCACGGTGCTTCTAGAAACGTGCATGCGTTATGGACAGATCTGCTATGATGAGTGGGACGTTGAGAACTGTAACCAAAGATGGCAGTCACCTGAAAAAGTAATGCGGGACCTGGGGCGAGACTGGAAGTCAATACCTGTTGCCAAAGCGCAGTTTATCACCAGTGGTACTGATGAAGTTTATTGTAAGGTATTTGAAGTGAAACCTCATAAGGAGGAGTTTCTTTACCGTATTTACCAGGGATGTGAAAGTTGGGTTTTGGATAAAGCATACTTTTTCGTCCCTTTGTATTGGATTTACGTTACGATAAAATCAAGGTATGTATAATCGCGAGTTTTCATTGTATTTGGGAAATTTATGAGTGGCTCCGAGAAAAGTGTCAGCACAAGCGATAAGCAGATAGTTAGATGATGTTCTGAACAGCATCAAAAAGTCTATTTCCAGCCGTATGTTAAGAATGGCCAAATAACAGTGAAATCCGAGGTTAGAAATACCTTAGTAAGGATTAGTTTAAAGCCATTTTATACCTGCCAACTGTACAATGTTAAAAACACGGGGGAAAGCCAACTTTACTTCCCCAGAATCATCATAGGTACGTTTATAAACTCATTCAAATATATTTCTGCCCGGGCGAACTCTCATATGAAAGGGACGGAGACGCTCTTCGAAAAAACTAAATAAAACCCCTCGAGCCGATCAGTTTGGGCGTGGCCTAAGCGTTAGATGCCATTCCAAAATCAAGACGCAAATAAGTACTCATAGTGACCCTTACGATGATAAAGACATTGTCATTGAATGCTCTCACCTTAAAAGAAGTAATGGAAATGCAGATCTATAGAATCCATCATCCAAGTACTGAAGACGGACGTTTTTCACGCAGGTTTTGAATGCAAGCCTAACTGATAGCGTGATTGGTGGAGACACTGGCACCCTATCCTGAACAACATGAGTGATAGCAAAATTAGCAGTTACACCTCCACCTTTTCACAAGAGATGTCCTCCACGGGTTGTTTCATTGACAATTTTGTGTTACGAGAAATAAACTTCCTTTCCGCGCACACCATTTTACCAAAATTAAAATAGTTGATTTAAGTATATAATAAGTTTACTTTTCCTATGACAAATATAAGAAATTGTTTTAGCTTAATATCTTCGAACTTAATATATATATTATCTATCAAGCTTGTATTGTTTATTACACTTTGACTGGAGAATACTGTTTATACTTTTAGCCTGAGAACGTTTTTAGATTTTATCATAATATATCCTGGCTGCGGCCTTTCTATATTGTAATTCTCTCATGTTGTTATATACACCAGCCTATACTCATAATTTAATTAGTGTTTCATAGAATTTACCATTTGCTCTTGTATGGCTATTTTCATTAGCTGTTCTAGTTCGGCTATAACAGAGACAAATATATGTAAAGTTTGTAATGATACCTAATGGTGCAATAAAATATGAAAATACGGATTTGCGGTTTGTGTTATATCGATTCTCATGTCAGGTTTCGGTCTGGAGGACGCAAGTTTGTCACGGTTATGAGAGTTCAAGATTGGACCACATCGTAACCTACCAATGCTTCCATTGAAGAAACCCTTTACCGTGGCCTTAATGCCGAGAGTTCTTTCACTGGGAAAGAAAAGCAGGGAAGAGCTGATTGAAAACCATGGAAAAGTGATCTCAGATAAGTCCATTTCAACCGACCTCACCCACGTCAGTGTAATGTATTTCGCTTCCCATCACCCCATAGGGCACGTCTCCCTGATCGCCTACTCTTTTATCCCTCGCTTATTTCTTGTGTGTTAAGTGTTTCACTACGCATGAACCTCTCCAAACACCTAGTTCCTAGTCCTGCTAATATCTGACAAGGGCTCGTATAAAAGTTATGGCTGGAAAAGTTTTATTTTGACTCCCAAACTCCAAATTAAATATTTTTTATTGCATTTGTTAGCTTGTTTGTTTGTTTCCATGTTTGCTTCTTTTTGTGTTTGTTTCATTGTTCGAGTCCTTCTTTTCTTCTTTGCCTCTTTGCTTGTTGCACCTCTGTTTGTTTGTTCGTTTGTTTGTTTAGTAATAGAGGGGAATGGGAAAATAGACTTCTAGCGTCGGTTTTTGTTTCTGAAGTTCCTCATGTGATGGGAAAATTAAAATTTGGGCAACATACACTCAGCCCAGGCTGAATATTCGTATTTTTTTTTCCACGATTTTAGGCTATTACTGTTTATTCCAACAGAGAGTCAAAAAAAGAAAAAAAAAACATCACCATTTGGGCTGTGTCGACACAACGTCACACTGTCTCTCCGGTCCTATCATGACTTTGATGGCGTGCAATAAAGCGTGGTATGGCACACATGACTTAGAAATGTTATTAGCATCGAACATGCGGCTAGTGCTGTTATTGCTGTTTTCTGGTTAGTTTTTCCGCTTAAAGAAAGGGAGAATTTTACACGGTTTAGTTAAACACATATAGTTGCATTGTATTTACAAATTAATTTTATTTTTCAACGTGCAAAATGATATTCTTTTCAAAATTTCAGCCTCGGGTTTATTCTGAAAAAATTCAGTTTCAGCATCGATATTGTTTTAAAATGTATTTTTATTTAAAAAAAAAAGGGTGTGTGGACAATTCGCGTCGCAAGCTAGGGAAAAAAGGAAATAGGAAAATAAACTTCTCATTGTGATCACGGTACTCTCTTTTCAGTACCGCAGGGGATCTGGGATCGGGAGAGTGTTTCACGCAACAAGTGTGTTGCGTAACAGTTTTTCGTTACTAAGAAATTGAATTCCGAGAAGTTTGCTGTTCGACGTGTCCTTCGGGCTGCAGCTGAGCTTTGTATCAAGGAAGTAACTTCTTACGTTTTATATGTAAACTTCTTGAAAGTAAAAGCGGGATAAAGATGGAAAGGAGGTTAACGAGGTTTCATCTTTTTAACTGTGATAATACGTACAACTTGAATTCAGTTGAAGCTTTACTGCTCGAAATGGAGGATAAACTCAATTTAAAGATTGCAGTTGAAAAGCATTATTTTCACCTGCATCAGATGACGGAGATATGTGAAACTGCCATCCCTAAACTACTGATGGATGTTGCCATTTTTGTCGTTCATGCTCACGAATCTCGGCTGTTCATCAACGACGATAACGCTGGAATTGGTTACGCGAGATTCTACAGATCATTGCTGCAGGCCACAGGTAAGTCTTTTTAAGATAATGAATAAGAATAAGGAAAAACTGAAATAAATGTTTAGATCAATGTTTTCTTCGTAAAATCACTTCGTGGAAAAATGGAAAACGTTGCGTTATTGACGTTTTTCGGCTTTAGTTTCTTAAATATGGAATAATGCAAATTCCAGGGCAACCTTAAAACATGGAATCCGGAATCCGAAATCCGGAGTCCGGAGTCCGAAATATAGATATTATGAATGCCTAATAAATAAATATAGGGCAAAATTATTTTGTTGTTACTTATTTTCTTTGCTGTACTTCAACCTAAAATTGTAAACTGGATAAAGCTATCCATTGGGTAAATCACTATCCTATCACTATCACTGTTAAGGTTTGTGATTTTTCGGGTGGATAGAGTTACCCATAACTTGCGAGCAGTCTGGATTGTCTGTCTCTAGTGTCCGAGCATGCTATAGCGTCTAGTGTCCTATTTGCGTTGGCATGTGAGCGAGTGCCTCCTCGCGGCTTCGCAACTCCCGCCCGCGGCCCAAACATGAGAGCCCGCTCGCTGGCACGCAGGCCAAATTACCCATCTTTTGTTTAACCTGGCCCTGGTAAGAGCGCGGTTCTTGTATAGATCAAAATTGCTCTGAGAAGACTGGTGAGTAGCACACTAGCAGCAAGCTATTGCGAAGAGTTTCTGACAGTCTTTTAGCATCTTTTACCAACATGTGGTCCAATCCGTTCGCAAGCGAGAAGCACACGGAAATAAGTGTGCAACATTTCTATAAATTGTTTTGATACGATGGCCGGCGAGAATATCTAGTGGTGATTTGTATGAGTATCAGTGTGGAAATAGTGTTGATCTGGAATTAGTCTCATATCTGTTGGGAAAAAAACAAATTTACTGAGACGAACCAGGTTAGCCTTTGGTCATCGAAAGTGGGGGACGTGATCGTCAATGTACGTGGGGCTGCCACTGACGGAGACCCTGTGCTGACATTTTCTACCTTGTTCAGTATCTACTAGATATAAAGACTAAATTTACATCTCCGGTAAATTGCAGATCACTTATGAAACAAAATAGCAATTACCAGCAAGCTTATTTTAGCCGCTCTCAGGTTGATTAGAATCATATTACGACGCACTTTTAATCATAGCCCTCACTAGAAACAACGGTTGCACGAATTTCAACAGACAGGGATAAGTTTGAAGACTTTTTTTACTTGGCCTCTTATTTTTTACAGGCAAAAGCTATGCAAAGTAATTTTCGCGTATTTGAAGAAGTTGCTTTCTTTGACTTGTAGATTCCGGATTCCGGTTTCTGGTTTCCGACTTCCGGTTTCTAATTTCCGGTTTCCGGCTCCGGATTCCGAATCCCGGTTTCCGGTTTCCGCATTTTAGGGTTACCCTAAATCCCACATATCGAAAGGAATATATTAAAACATGAAAATTAAAATCTATTCATCCTCTTCATTCAATTGTATGTTTTTGTTCTGTATGGCGGCGGAAAGACGTGAAAACGACTGCCATTGCGTTCGATTCACAGCAGACAACCCCCATGCAATTCCTGCGCCCTATCAGTATGTATCGCACAACAGACAAATGACAGGGAGCCCCTATACAACGAGACAGCGGCCATTATGGAAGAGTCTGAAACAACGGAAGCAAGAGTAAAACGACTGTAACAAAAATTGACATCATTCTTAATTTTAGCGGTTATAAACTGTTAAGACAAACATCATGCAAGGATAAAGTTCATAGAACAATGACAGAACGAGATCGATTTGGAGTGTAAACACTTTCGCTTTCGCCTACGCCACATGTCAGGTCAAAATGAAGAGTTATACTTCATGATCTTCGTGTTTTCAGAATGTCACGGTGCACGGCTGTACGCGTTTAAGCAGCTAGAAAAGCAAGAGTACGTTTATTTGGGAGGGTTAAATTTAGAGAGGTAAATGTAAACCCGAGCCGAAAGCGGAAGTCTGCACTGAAGCCGTTCTCGCATTCTCTCAAACTTTTGTGTGTGTTTACATCAAGATATGTCAACAATGACGTACACGTACAGCTGATTCTCGTATTATTGATTATGTAAAGCCCAAACAATGCAATGAAATGTCATTCCTGTGTTTACAAAGAACGATGCAAAATGTAATATTGCAAGCATAAAGATCAGTTGGCTAAGCTTAAATATAGGACTTATATCTTAGACTATTATTATTTCTTTCAAGGTGTCAGAGTTTTGATAGTGATTGATGGAGACGATAATTACTGAGGAGAGGACGAAGAAGAAGGTACTGTGATCTCGCGTTGGGCTCGAAGGAAAGTGGCTTTACAGTTCAATGAGGAGTGCCTCGATGGAAGAAGAAGTTTCATCTTTTCGTGGAACAAACAACACCGAGAGATCCATGAAGAAGCGCTGTTGCATTACTTTGATCCAAGCAAGAAAGGTCAGAAGTTTGAACATCAACCAAAACCAAAACCATTACACTTGCCAGTACCTAAAATAATTCCGGCACCAGCCGTTGAAAACGATGAAGAGGTATGACAGCCTAAGATAAACTTGTTGTCGCTATCATTGGTAATTTTGTTTTGACGAGAGAATGGTAGTAACTGGAAAATCGTAAAAGGGATGGGCGCAAAAATGTGCTGGTAGAAAGAGAAATATTGAGAATCAGTCACTCTGTTTGTCAATCATTCAGTTTGTTTGCCAATCAGTCAGTCAGTCAGTCAGTCAGTCGGTCAGTCAGTTCTTCAGTCAGTCAGTCAGTCAGTGGCCAGTAAGTCAGTCACTCAGTCGATGGGTTAGTCAGTCACTCAGTCACTCAGTCAGTTGATCAGTCGATCGGTCGATCAGTCTATCAGTCTATCAGTCGATCAGTCGATCAGTCGATAAGTCGATCAGTCAATCAGTCGATCAGTCAGTCCTTCAGTCCGTCAGTCGATCAGTCGGTCAGTTGATCTGTCGATCTTTCGGATCATCAGTCAATCATATATTCATTCAATCAGTCAGTCAGTCAATCAGTTTTTGAGTCGATCTGTCAGTCATTCTATCAGTCAGTCGGTCGGTCAGTCAGTTAGTCAGTCAGTCAGTCGATTACTCTTTTAGTCATGTAGTCGTTAGTTCCTAATTTGTTTGCTTATTGTTTCGTCCATTCATTCATTCATTCATAAGGTCTTTTTAGTCATTTTGTCCTTCATTCCTCCCCCTCCCTATTGAACTTTATTTCTTTACATGTTTATGACAGCGTCTGGACACAGATGGCAGAGTACCTCTTGTACCAAATTCTGAAAATGGCAGCCGTCCACGAGGACCAAACGATAAGAAAAGTGAGTTCCCAGTTGACCTGGACGAACCCAGTAATGAAGGTAAAATTATGATCGAGAAATTTTGGGTTATTCCTCTCTGGCTATGCTACCAAAACATATTTGATGCATGGCTGCAGTTTCTACTACTGGAGTAGGGATTTAAAGTCTTTATTTCCCAGGAATAGCTTCTAGAAGGATTGTGGCCAGATTGAGAAGAGGGAGCGGGTTAAGGGTTATAATTACAGTTGTCCGAAATCTTAAACTTCCCGCTATCTGAACTCAAATCATTTTCCCTTGAATATGCTTTTTCAGGTCATTTACTATCAGCTATCTCAAGCCCCCGCGAACTATTTTTTGTTTCCCTTGAAAGTTACAGACAGGGGGATTCAACCGTAATTACAAACCAGGGTTAATTAACAGCAACATGAGCGTATTGGCTCATGCCGCGATAACACGCGCACGGTGGCGAGTAGAGTAGAGAGTAGTCAAGTCAAGTATTATCTTCATCTCGCGGGTGCCCTCGCTCGGCCAAAGTAAATCATTCATGCGCCAAATTCCGCCATGTACGCCCACGACACTAGGCTCCTCCAATCCTTGGGATCAACCTAAGCTTTAAATACCGAATCAAACTTGCAGCGCGCACATCTGGGAAAGCCTAGTTCAGAGGGGAACACTTCAACCTAGGCTGCTCTGTTTAGGCAACACCTGACATGAAATCATTGAATTTTATTGAGCATTAGACCTTGCATCTTATCCATTTACCTTTTCTAATTTTAGTTGTTGTTAGTTGTTTGGTTAAACGTGGGTCGTTTGTTTCAATTTGGACGTCCTACGCCCCACATACCACCTCCTTTGCTCTGCACCTCAACTCCCACGTCCCTCGCTCCATTTTCCGCGCTCTACGTCCTACTAACTGCGCCCGTTTTATACTAAGCCGAAAGTCGCTTCAGTTATAAACTTATATGTTGTTCCACTCCATCTCCAGCTCCTCGAGTAATAATAGACGTTGGCACTGTAACAGCAGACTACCAAGAGGGCATGGTGCTGCTAGACACTCGCATGCATCATGGAAAAATCTCTTATGATGAGAAAGACGTTCAAAGCTGGGACCAAAAAATGGCGCCCATCCGAAAAAACTGTGCGGGACTTGGGACGAGACTGGAAGTCAATACCTGTTGCCAAACTGTTGTTTATCACTAATGGTGTTGGCGATGTTTGTTGTAAGGTGAATGAGGTTAAACCTCGCAGGGAAGGTTGGCGTGCATGGTTATCTGCTCTTTTCATTTTCTGCTAACTGCGGTGTTTTCTGCGATGTTTTTTTTTCGTAAGGTTTTGTTTGCCTCTTGGTTTAAAAACCGTTTAATAACTATGATATATAATGATATTTCAAAAACGGGGGGGCAAAGCCCAACGTTTCTTTACAGAATCGCTATAGCTAAGTTTAGAAACTTATTCCGATGTGTTTTGCCTATAGAATTCTTTATAAGACGGAGGGAGGGCGCTCGTCGAAAAAAAATGAATTAAACCCTTCAAGGAGATCAATATGGACGTGGCTCAAGTCTTGTTTGAGCCCTAAAGGATGCCATTCCAGACCAAAACACAAATAAGAAGTAACAGTGACCCTAATGATGAAAAGGACATGCTTTCATTTGTGAACAAGTATTGAAAATTCCGTTATCCGAGTAAGACAGCAGCAATTTTTTTTGTCAAAACTAAAATATAGCTAATGTGATTTAAGCCTCTGACTGGAATAAGTATAAAATAAGTGCATTTTCGGATAATCAGTTCAGAAAAGTTATCATATCTTGTAGTTTGGCTGTTTAAGTTTCATTATTTAATTGTAGTTTGACTAAAAGGGGAAAAAATATGTGTGTAACTTTGTAATGATACCTGATGGTAGAATAAAATGTGAAAAGACCACGTGTGTCGTTTGTGCTGTTCAATATCATATATATTCTCATGTCTGGTTTTAATAAAGAGATTTTTAAATTTAATTATGATTTCCTAGGCGAGCAGCGTGTTTCCATTGAAGAAATACCTAGCTGGTGTGTCAAATTCGATGGTTCTTCCATTGGGAATGAAAAGCAGGGAAAGACTCATTAAAATACATGCGATCGTTTTCGCCCCAGCTCATCCTACACCTGCCAGCCTGATATGTTTTGCTTCGCGTCGCCTCATTAACACAGTTGGACACGTATGCGTGGCAAGCAGACCTATCTCCTCTTCAGATTTTTTTTTTTCGAGTTAGTTATGTTTTTCTGTTTCCTCTGGCATTTTTGAATGTCAGAAAATCACCTACGTAAATCCCTCCAAACACCGATCCAGTAAAATCTGACTAGCTATCCGTATGAAATTTATGGTTGATTCCTAGTCACCTAATTAGGTTTGTTAATTTGTTTTAGTAGTATATTTGCGTGGTTCCAAGTTATATTGACACTAATAAAAGATATGTGTCAGATAAAATGGCATTTCCCCACTTACCAAGGACATCTCAAAATATAATAACAAGAAAGAAAAGCCAAAATTATAAACGTAAATTTGTCTCTCCTACACTCCTTCTGACTATTTACAGAGTTAAAAAGGTAAAAAGTAAAACTGAGATACCTAAAATTAGGCAGCTCCCGTAAGGTCTCACATGAATGGCTTGAAACCCTTTTAAGAGGACAATAGAACAAACAACAGAAACAATGCCCCCTAGCTCCAAAACAATAACAGCTGCTGCAATGACGACAAATAGAATGACAAGCTTACGAGAGCTGCTACACTACAGCAAATTAATAAGTACATAAAACACAGTTTTGAGCCTTGCTCTGACCAGTTGTTCCAGGTATCTCATTTTCTGAGGTTCCTGTTAAAGGCTTCTAGTGACACTGAATGGCGAAGACTCGATGACTATTCAGTTATATATATATATTACCGATCTTGGTTTGTTTCCTTGCTTCTTTGTATGTTTCTTTGAGTTGTTCCTTTGTGTCTTTGCTTCTTTTTATGCTTTTTGCTTACTAACGAGCATAAGCGCATCTATGACTGTCTGTTTGCTTGCTTGTTTACTTGACAACTAGTACAAGGGAGCCAGAGAGAGCAATAGGAAAGAAACATTTTGTATTGGTGGTAACAAGTGTGTTTTGTGACAGCATTACGTTACACAGAAAATTGGATTTCGAGAGGTTTGTTGTCGACGTGTTCGTCGACACTGAATATTGTGCTAAGGAAATAACTTCTTAAGTTTTATTTTTAAAATCCTTGAAAGTTAAAAAAACTCCAAAGAAATGGAAAGGAGGGTCAAGGAGGTTATAGAGGTTTCATTTTTTAACTGTGATAATACGTATACTGTGAACACAGTTGAAGCCTTGCTGCAGATAAGCGTTTAATGCGCACATGTGAAAACCTCATTCTTAAATTCCATTAAATTTATTGTGTCAAGTTACAGATTCGATTTCCGAGAATCTTGAACAGACTTTGCACTTAGTTGCAGTAAATGCATATTTTTGTAATCGAAGTTTGTCGCAAGCACCCATTATCACACTGAAGCCCCCCAAAAGTTCGAACTCTAGAAAATGGAAACCTCTACGAGATTCATGAAGCTTCATCAGCGATTCTGTTCAACTGTGATAACACGTACAGCTTAGATTCAGTGGAAAATTTGCTACACAAAATGAAAAGAAAATACGACTTCAAGATTTTGGTTCAAAAGCGTTATTTTCGCCTGCAGCAGATGTCACAGGTATGTGAAACCACCATTCCTAAACTACAGATGGATGTTGCCATTTTTGTAGCCATGCTCACGAATCTCGGCTCTCGATCGATCAACGAAGACAACGCTGGAGCTGGTTACGCGAGGCTCTACAGAGCGTTACTCCAAGCGACAGGTAAGGTCAACTAGGTTTATAAAATTGGGCAAATAATTTTTTAATTTCAATTCTATGGTAACTGATCATGATTCAAAAGACGTTGAAAACGCTTGAATTATTTTAACTTAAGGTAGGTTGTTTTATGTTGTACCAGTCGAGTTACTGTAAAGTAAAAGCACTTTGTTTTTTCGAAAAGCGAAAGTTACTTCCACTGTTTGTTTCATCACATATCAGCTGTCATCCAGAAACAGTGCATTTCATGACCAAAATCTTCATTATTTATATTTAATATTTATTTTTAAATTTGAGAGATACTAAAGTTTCATGCATTTGTCTGTAAAACCGGAAAATTAAAGATACGATTCTGCTAGGTATCTTTATTTTGTAACTCATAAAACCTTCAAGCCCGGGTTGTTCGAAAGGTGGAAACGCTATCCACAGGATAAAATAATCACTATCCAGTCGATAGCATGGTTTGTTTGTCAACACTTATTCATTAGGCAGAGATTTATCCGGTGGCCGTAGCTTTATCCAACCTTCGAACAACTGGGGCCAGATGATTAATCAATCTCCTTATTGAGCATCTTCCAACATAACCTTTGAGTGACTTTTACCGTCTTTGACGCCTTCCTTCATCCACCGTCCACTACAAGGATGGTGCCAGAGGGAGCTGTGGTTTTGTGGCAGTAAGTTAACCGTTATAGTACGAGTTGTGAACTGAATAAAACTTTTAAAAAAGCGACCATAATTCAGTATTGAAATTATCTAATGTTCATGTATTTACATTTGTATTGCATTCGTTACTGCGAACCGTTATAGAGTCTTACAGAAATGCTCGTTATTTAGCTTACATTGGATTCTTCTTGAAGGTGGTTCAGCCCGAGTGTGTTCGTTCTCTGCACTGCTCATTGTAAAAGGTTAGTAAATAATTTAGCTTCATTTCATTAGTAAAAAAAATAATAAGTAAACGAGCATTAAGTAGGATTTGCGACTGTTGCTATTGACATTTCTTGGTGAACTGTATTTGTCTCATTCAAGAAGGTAAAGTGTTAAGAATAATTGGCGGAGAGACTATCTTTACAGAGATAAAGATGAAAAAGAACGTACTGTCATCTCGCGTTGGGCTCGACGAAAAGTGGATTTATAGTTCAATGAGGAATACCTTGATGGAAGGAAAAGTTTCATCTTCTCTTGGAACAAACAACGCAGAGGGATCCACGGAGAAGCGCTGCTGCAGAAATTTGCATATTAACCGAAACCAAAGGCAGTGCGTGAAGAACCTGACGTCACCCTACCACCAGTCAGACATATTCACCAAGAGGTACGTCAGTGATAATAACTGAGTTATAGAAAAGACATTTTTTCATGTTTTTTCTTGGCTTCGAGAAGCGACAGGTGTAATTTGCTGATTACAGTGGAACCTCGATATTACGAAGGCCCAGGGGAATGACTAAGTCTGTTAGCTATAACGAGGTTTCGTTGTAATAAAATGGTTGTATCGAGGTTCTTTTCCAATTATTGTACAGTGGAACTTCGATTAAACAAACCTCTATATGACGAAGTCCTCGATATAACGAACGATATTCTTCGCCCCAGTAACAATAACATGTATGTTTAAGAGCCTCGATACTGCGAAACCTCGTTATATCGAGGTTCCCCTTTACCATTAGTGGAGCGAAGAATATGTAAACAACAGCCTCCATTTTGCGCTGAAATAGGCACGGAAATTTGTCCGCGGACAGAATTTGTTCTAGGCTTTGGTAGATTGTGCTCGAAAAAAAAGCTTATTATGCTTTTAGCAGTGCTCATATTTTTTAGAAATTATGCCAAAATTATGCTACTTTCTGAAAATTATGCTCTCTGTCACCG
>Ga0126339_10001893_pt1 | contig 14661 bp, 12 predicted proteins | sample OrbTmetagenome_2_FD_92532 | JGI IMG/M metagenome (GOLD analysis project Ga0126339, IMG submission 92532) | Coral microbial communities from Petempiche,Puerto Morelos, Mexico - Orbicella T R C metagenome | ecosystem: Host-associated > Invertebrates > Cnidaria > Coral | place: Petempiche,Puerto... | reverse complement strand
GATTTTTTCCTTTTCTCCCCCCTCTTGCCCCTCCGAGACCCCCCCCCCCCCCCCCCCGCAGGGGGCCCCCCCCCCCCCCCCCCCCCCCCTTCCCCCAACGAACGTACGACTGGACCTACTACCTATTGTTAATTTCCACCAATCAGAAATGAATTGTGTAATTTTTCAGATATAACTGTACGCCTATGGGTTTGACAATGAACAAAGTTTGAACATAGGGAAAGGTTACAACGACAGAAATCCGTCAATACCATATTTTATTCCCAGTTTCGGTATTTACATTTTTGGTAAATAAATTATTTAGCTAGTCTACAACTCGTACAGTACAGTCGAATTGTGAAGGGAAAAAATAAGTAGAGCTGTATCGAAAACAACCTGAGATTTTAAACTTAACATGTTACCTAAAACGAAAAAACTACCTGAAGCCCAATAATAGAAAATAGAATTCAAAACTCACAGTGTACAAACGAGAGTTCTCGCGCAACCTTATTGCCAATCTGAAATTTGTAAATTTAAAAACGTTTACAGTACCTGTAAGTTACACGGCAAAATGTACATATCCATGTTAGCGCTAATTCTAACCTTACTCACGTCCCTGTTTGTCGCAAGTCTTTACCACTACATCTGCCAAATACAAACTTCCCCTAAGTCTTCAGGCAGTTTCAAAGCAATCCCATCATTTCCTTGTCTACTACCCAGCGAGAAACGAAATTTACGGGCTCCAAGCTTAAAAATATCAAAGAAAGGAAAACCAATAAATCGAGAGTTATCGGCTAAATTACCAGTCTAGAAGACAGCCGGTATTAGGGTTGCACGCACTGCGTGACAAGCTGGGTAAAAATTCTATCTATTCTATATAAAGCAACAACAACAACAATAACAACAAGTTTTGCTTTTCTCTAACTGGACCATATTACCCCCTTCATGCCTATATTGTATTTGTCTTGAGTTTGATTATTGTTTTTAAGTACCTTCTATCTTAAGATTTTATTTTGCTTCGAGATCAGGTTTGAGAGAATCATCTAGAGAAACATGACCTATAATACCACCACAGTTATTTGGGACACTTTGCTCCTGCTCAAAATACACGAATTCATGCTCTCACCACACCCTCCCCTTGAATGTTGGGTAAACTGATTTATGTTGTTGCAAGCTAGCATTGAAGGAGGGGGAGGAGGAGCAGGAAAGTGTCCCAGCAATCTAAGGGGTGCATGGGAAAAAGCCCTAAGTGACTCTATCTCACATCAAAATTCTTCTTTTTTGTACAAGGAAGCAAAAAGCAATTCGCTGAGAGAATCTTCTAGTCTATCAGATGTCACTTACGATCTTCTCCCAAGCACCCCTTCAATTACGACACATATAGATTGAAGCCCCTTTTCATTTCAGCACTACATATTCTAGCAACATTAGTACTTAGATCAATCAATCAATCATTATATTGCAGGTGAATGCATGGATTGTCTCATGCACCAGTGTACAAAGAGAAGAAGTATATGTAAAGGAGTAAGATCGGATACATGAGTAACAGTCTCTTATTCTTGAGTTCGTCTTGGATGAGGAGAGATCCGGCGCTGTATGACGCCCACACCACACCAAACAACTAACAATAGAAGTGAATTTAAGTGTTAGAATGTTTGAGTCAGATATAGTCCTTTGGGAGGTGCATTTCTTTTGGAAGAACTATGACCTAATGGTTACATAACAAGCTGAATTATGAATAGCCCTGTTCACGATTAGTTTTTTCATTTGCAATACAATGTAATCCAATGTGGATGTGAGAAAATTTCAGGCTGAAACTACAAAATAGCCTGAAATTGCCTCACATACATGCTAGACCATATTGTAATGCGAATAAAGAAAGTTAATTGTGAAAAAGAGCTATTGAATGGTGTGGGTTTAATCCATGACAGGGGTCACTGTGATGTGTTTTCAGGTAAGTTACTTAACTCTTGCATTGCCTTCTACACCCAACTGACTGTCTAAATAGGGACAGCAAAAAGATTCAAAACACAATGCAATGGTTTTGCTAGCCAAGCATGGCTTCTGCAACATCAAGTACAAGCAATATCACAATTTCTGTCTGTAATACAATCACTTGCCCATAACATTTATTATCATTCGATGCATTTTTTCTTTGTTTTCATTGGCTGAGAGCCCACCATGTGACCTGCAAATAACTGCCTAGAGATAATGGTCTCCTCAATGCATAATACTGTCTTAATGTGTTTTACATACAAAGAATATTAAGATGTAGAAATGACATCAACTTGGAACAAAATCCGAGTTCCAGATGGGATTTGAACGGTCCACGACCCTCTGTGATCTAGCTGGAGGGTGATCACTTTGGGGGTTGGTTGGTAGCATCTTTGATATGCTCTAATGTGCCTGCGCAATGCAGTTATGAGTTCATATGTGCCAAGTCATCATTTGGCTGTGTGACCGCCTGATGTCGTTCCAGTACAAGACCCACATTTCACCCTTGCTCACAATAGAGTCTCCAGTAGCTCAGTTGTTAGAGTGTCCAGCTAGATCACAGAGGGATGTGGGTTCAAATCCCATCTGGAACTCAGATTCTTTTCTGAGTTAATGTCATTCCTTCATTCAATAAATGAGTTTTGCTGCAAATAATCAGGGGTTTCATTAAGGGCCAGGCATTGGGCAAATTGGCCAGCTGTGAGAAGGATTTCGTCTGCCGGGTTTGACCATCTAGAGGACATTTTTTCTTACAAAAAAGTTCAGTTCAAAATGTTTTGCCCAACTGTGAAAACCAGTTGCCCTTCTGCTGAAAACATTAATGAAATCCCTGAAATAATATTCCAATCAGGCATAATTGTAACCATGCTCTTGTGACAAAAATGGTAGATCACTTCCCTAGGCTTTCAGAGAGTAATTCAAATATGGAAAGAAACTTGGTGATTGAATGATAGAAGTCAGGGCTATGATTAAGTTTTGATTCACCTGTAGCCGTGATCTTCACACCCGTAACAAATTTGTCACTTTATGGGTGAACTCTATCAACTAAAGCCAAGTTCACCCATAACAACAAGGGTCCATCAAGCATGCTCAGCCATAACAGGTGCTACAGGTTAAGGCCCTTATTGACAGCCCTGAGAGCAGTTATTGAACTTGGTGATTACAAATAATATATTGTGATTTGTCAGTGTCTTACAGATCAGTTATTTGCCTAAGCCTTTGGCTTCAGCGAATAATTGGTCTGCTCACCCATGACAAATCACAATGTTTTGCCCACCCTCGCCCACTATTTGTTAAATATTTGTTGCCCATAAATGTCCTTACAGGAAAGAATAGTAAAAATGTCACTGATCTGTAACAGGACAGCATGGTGTTCCGCAAGTAAAAATTATGACTTGAAGCTACATGACTTCAGAACACTGGCATGTTTAGTTAACTTTTCCTACTCTACACTTGTTTGCTAGTAATAATACCTTGACAGTGAAGCTAACCATGGGAAAATAATGAACCAATGGCAGAGCAGCAGCAGTCAAGACCAGCGGGATAAGTGAGTAACCAATGATACCCAGGCACTGAGAGTAATTCACCTACAATAGGTTGATAAAGCTCTGTTAAAATTTGCGACTAACATTGGGAATATGAATAGGATTGTTTACCATCCCATTTTCTCTTTAATTAACATATTGATAATTATTCTATTCTATTATATTGAAATTTTAATTGCCCTTCAAATAAATGCTCTTTAATGGTAGACTGTCCTGGAAATTCCTAAACATTTCTCTTTCTCCACATTTCCACTTTGTTATTGCAATCAGTAAAAAAGGATTCAAAGTTTTGCTACTTTGTGGCATAAATTAAGTTTATATGTATGCAGTCACAGGATCCCTTAAAATGACATCATATGATCTGTGACCTGTACTGTTTGAACTTCTCAATTACAAAGTTAACACTTCATGGTGTATGGAGAAATTACATTTGCTATGCACATGTATTTGCCAACAATGGTAGCAAATCATCAAGCTGATAGATAACTTACTTCTCCTCCGAGTACTCTGGCCAGAAGGAAGATGATGAGAGAACCCAGAAGCCATATTGTTATAATCCATGAAACAACCTGTTGATAAAACACCTAATGTTCATATTTTTTTATCTCAGCAAACACAACAACCAATACAAAGAATATAAATTAACAAACATGTCTTCCTGTATTACTTCATTAGACAGTTAACCCAGCTTTACTTCTCTAGACAAGAAACTGAAATACTCTAAAACCGTTTTTTTCATTAGCGATAATTCATACATTCTTTGTCACTCCTTTAAGAGGGGGACATTGCGGTTTGCAGTATTGGACAACTTTTCTTGCAGTATTTCAGTAATGTTAATCCCGAATTGCAATATTGCGGTATTCTCTGAACTTGTGGGATGCAGTTTTTGACATTTTGGATGGTATTAAAAATTATCCTCCAAGTCCTCCAGCATTTACTTTTCCAAGCCTTTTCCAGTTTCCGATTGGAAAAGGGTAAGTTAATTTTTGTTAATCAATTATTATTAGCCAACATGCCAATGGATCATAGAGGCGTGGTGACCTCATGGTTAGTGTGCTCGTCTTCGTATTGAGCGGTCCAGGTTCGAGCCCTGGTCAGGGACATTGTGTTGTGTTCTTGGGCAAGACACTTTACCCTCACAGTGCCTCTCTCCACCCAGGTGTATAAATGGGTACCAGCAAATTTACTGCTGCAAGTAACCCTTCGATGGACTAGCATCCCATTCAGGGGGGAGTAGGAATACTCCTACATGTAGTCGCTTCATGCTACAGAAACCAGAATAAGCTCCAGCCTGATGGGCAACTTGACTCGTATGCAGACTTTGACTAAATCGAAAATTACAAATTCCTAATTGTTCTTTCTGTGTTATATGCGCTAAGCTTAACACACAGAGTAGTAGTTTTGGTATTATATTGAGTCTCGACTTGGCTGATTGGTGTTGTGGTACGACGCGATTTTTTTGCAATATTGCAGTATTTGCCGAATTTTTTTTTGCAGTGTTCAGAAACCCCCAATGTCCCCCTCCTCTAAGGGGGAGGATATTTTTAATTCAGATTTCATGCCTCTAAAGGAGTTGTATTCAGTTAACAGTTATTCAAAGAGATTTCCAGGATTTCTTGTGCAGACTGTTCAGATTTTAAAAAAAAACTGCTCCCCGTATCAGTCTCAAATATGATCAAAAAATCAATTCTCCTTGCCAATTGCAATACATTTCTTTTAAAGCTAGTTTTGAGATGGAGAAATTACATTATTGATCCCTCTCAGAAAGCAGTTTAACCCTTTCATACGATTTACGAAAAGGTGAAACTGCTGAAACCAGGCTTTTAGCCAGATGGGTGTCTAGGCATCACGTGGACACCAACTTTTTAAAAAAAATTATGTTATCTTTTCACATCTTGCTCAAGTTTATAAATTGTCCATTTGAGCAGACCCTGCAGCACATTGGAAATGTCCACTTTTAAACTCCTGGTTAAAAGCCTGGCTGAAACGCAACGTGAATTCAACAAAACTAACCTTAAATTGTCCAAACAATGCCAGCATTGCATACAACAGCACCACAAGCAAAGGACCCCAGAAATCAGGGCTGTCCCTTAGCACATCTCTTTTGAACCCCAGGGATGGAAGAGGGAACACTACACAGCGAACTTTGTAGTAAATATCTTGTAAATCAATGTCAAGTTCCTCACTAGAAAAGTAGAACAAGAAATAAGTAAACGATTTGCTGCGTGTGCTTGTGTCTCTGATAGGAGAAGAATATCTTTTTCATGCATGATCTTCACCATAAGCTGAACATCACAGTTCATACTGTACAACTTGAAGTCATTACTTTGATGCTGTGGATCGATAAACGTGAAGTGGATAGTTTTTGATTTAACTGATTACTCTTTTCTCCACAATTTCATTGGCGAGAATTGAAAAAAAAAAAGCTTAAACTTAAGTTTTTCACAGGCATATAAGCTTACATGTGGCTATAGAATAAACAGGAGCTTAATTGAATTGAAATCATTATTGAATTAATAGAAAGTCAAAAACCTATAGAAACTTTACTCACAGCAGTGGCTTCTTAAAGTCTTCATCATCACCAGTTTCGTCCACCTCGAGCAGCCAGTCGTAGTTTTTCTTGTTAAAAATTTGCGAATAGAAAGGAAATCTGTACCGAGGGCTGCCATTGGAGTCGTCATCTTTCCTGTCGCTTTCCATGAATTCCTCCTGCGCTTCAATAGATCCAGAGTACATGGATGAATCTTGACTCATCGGAGGACCAAATGAAAACTCATCTACCGGTGGATCAGCTTCCATGTTTTCCAAAATAGGCTGCGAAGAAGGAGAATAAAGGGGAACTGACGTGGCCGCCATTTTGCTCCTACGTTTTTTTGGTGGTGTTATCGTAACCAACCCCCAGTCGAGTGAATTTGACGGTGAGAAGTCTGGTACCATCTCGTGGCGCCAAATCTTGTATGTCTATTCGCGTAAGCTGAAGAATATTTCGTCTTTTAATTTCTCAATGTAGCGTTTAAACGAAAAAAAACTTAATCGGACTGTTAAATGATGTACAGACAAGGTAAGAATGCAATTCTGTGTGCATCTGTTTGGTTTAAAGTATCGAATTTACAGCTTTGTAGAAGCTGCTCTGTACGAGCTAAAATGGCGGCGTGTGAAAAAACGTTGTGTTTTGTTTGTGTTTGGCGGTTTTCTCACCTTCCGCCCTTTCGAAATAAACTTCGATTTCCGAAAATCACTTGTATCTGTTCAAAATCTCAAAGAAAAAGGTCAAAACTTCTATTTAACACATCTTATTTCTTTGTTTTCTGCAGCCAACAGCTTGCTTTCTTGCTCGTGTGCTGTGATGGCGTCGAAGTTATAATGTGGAGGGAAAAACGTAATAGTTTTAACAGACCTCATACGAAAGCAAATCATTCTTGGTGATAAAGATCTCGAGAAATGGGGATCCAAGGCTTACTTCCTCTACTGAAGCCAATCCAGAAGCCTGTTTCAATTGCTGAAGATTTTGCAGGCCAAGTCATTGGGGTGGACGCTTATTGCTGGCTTCACAAGGGAGCTTATGGATGTGCTATGGAGCTAGTAGAAGGAAAGAAAAGCTTCATGTAAGCGTTTGTCAATTGTGTGACAGTGTTTTCCCTAGACCAGATATACAAGTCATAAAATCGTTCAACTTGTGACATCACCCACACAAAAAGCGAACTTTCTCATGCTTTGATCAACCAATCATGCTAAATATTATTTTTTATTGAAAAACTTATATTAAAACCTACCTTTTTAAACAGCTTGTAGTAGAAATTCGCCGACATTGGTGTCACTGGCTGATTATCCTGGCGTGAATAAGCTAATTTACAAATTGAATGTGGTTTAGCGTGGTCTGTACTCTTATCGACAATGATATGCGTCATCACAGGGGTCAAAACATTGTGGACTCACAAGGCGCAGGCGAGTGAGTCCACAACAAATTTTGATCACTGTGATGACATGTATCATTGTTGATAAGAGTACAGACCACACAAAACCACATTTCAATATCAACATGAAAGAAAATGTTTTTTTCAGAGCACAGGCTGAGAAAAGTATTGCATGACACATTGACACAAGCAGCATTGCCTGGACTCTTATTGACAATGGCAAATTAGCCAATCAGATTGCGAGATTAGTAGCAATTGTGGTAAAACTATTTTTCAAGTAGACTATCATGATTGTAACTTGTTAAACTGTATCTGTCAACTTTGTTTTAGATATGTCAATTACATTTTGAAACGCATTAACATGCTGCTTCATTTCAATGTAAAGCCAATTCTGGTTTTTGATGGATCTTATTTACCATCCAAGGCTGGACAGGAAGCACAACGAAGAAAGTAAGTATCAAGTGACAATACCAGTCTACATGTATGTACTGTGTCAATCTTGTTCAGAGAGGTCACAATCCTTTTCAGTCAGCACCAAGAATTTGACTTCTGAGTGAGACCAGAAGATCTTAAGTTAGTCATTAATAAAAGTGGTTGATCTTTGTATAAATGTTCAGAAACCATTATTAAACTTCAAGTGCACAATCAAACTGGAACCAAGATGTTATATGTTTGGTTGCACTGACTTGAAATACACAGGCTCTGGGGTTGAGACTGGTACCTACGGAAGGAAAGGTCAAAGTGAATGTCTGCATTGCACCTAAGCATCCCAGTGGCACTAGAGCTTATCCTTATTTCTATAGCATCAAGAAAACTACTTTGCAGGAGTTTTGCTCCCCCCTTCTCCCGATGGGATACTAGTCTATCACAGGAAAAAGTCATGCAGTAATGGCATGTACTCCATGTATGAAAGAAAATAACAAATATATAAATATGTCTGATTGATGTCAGAGCTGAGAAAATCAATGCTTTGTGTTTTGAGTCAGGCAAGAGTGTTGACTGTGGTATTGAACTGACACTGCCTTGTCAAATGCCACTTAAACAACAATGTCATTGTGTTTGAAAGGACAAGGCAAGAAAACAAGGCCAAAGGGTTGGCTTTTCTGCGAGCTGGTAACAGACAACAGGCTTTGGAATGCTTCCAGAAATGTGTTGATATCACCCCTGAGATGGCCCTGGAAGTCATAAAGGTATGTTGTTTTGTGAGATTTTGAAATGTGATATGAGATGTGAGATGCAAGGTGTAGGATACCTCAGGATACAAGACACGGTGCTCCGTATGAGATTCAAGTAACCAGCTCTGTCTATGTGCACTCACTTGAAGAGATTTTTAGCACTATTGATCTCTCACCATTGTTATATCAAAAAAAAAGAGCCATGATTCCTTCCATTGATCTACACCCTAAGTATTAGTTCCAAAATGGTTACTCTCATTAAAATAAATATAATTCATTTTTAAGGAATGTAGAAAGAAGGGTGTTGACTGTATAGTAGCACCTTACGAGGCTGACGCCCAATTGGCATATCTTATGAAAGCTGGAATAGTACAGGCCATCATATCTGAAGACTCTGATTTACTTGTGTATGGATGTCAAAAGGTAGGTGTGCAACTCAAGACAGGTCTTCATATAAGCTGTATTGTGTTGGTCAGACTTGCTATCAGTTGTTTCATTATACCAGTACTTGTAAGTTGCTGGTGGTTGACCCTCTCATCTCCCCAGATCAATTCATTTGTACTAAAGGCATCAACTGTTCAGTGGATACCCTTGATTGAAACTCCATCGACATCTCTATCAACACTTGATCGACATTCTCGATCAATACTTGGTCGCCACTAGATTGACACTCGATCAACATCTTATTGACAGTTAGTCGGTAGTTGGTAGAGTGTCGACTGAATCATTGTATTGATTGACACTCTATGGCATGTCTGCAAAAATAAGTCGACTCCTGACTGACTGTCGACCAAGACGTTGATTCAGTGTTAAGTGAGTATCGATGGAGACGTTGGTTGAGATGTAGACCGATGGTTGATCAAGGGTGTTGATCGACACTTGACCACAGATGCCTTTAGTACACATGATCCCCCCACCCACTACCCCTGACAATAAAAATGTGAGTTGAACTTAAAGTTACTTTCTTTAACAGCCCCTGCATTTCTCTGCATTGAAGGTGACCATGAAGTTTGCTCTGTTAGTTTTAGTCCATGTAGCTGGTTAGCCTAGTCACTCAAAAGTTTTCCAACTGCATCAATCATGGTTATAAAATTATTATGGCAAGGTGATGAATGCCCATGAATATCAAACTTTGACATGGCTATTAGTAATTTTACAATCCTGTATCATACAAATTTGTTGATTCGTTTAAAAGACAGCCTGATAAGCTGGATGTGTTGTTGAATTAGAGAGCACATTACTGGCCGCTCCTAGTCACATCACAAGACACAATCAGAAAAAATATGACTGAGGCAATGTCTATGGCTAGAATCCCTTCCTTGCTATTTAAGATATTTATAATGACTATAAACAACAAAAATACAAAATTGACCGAAGCAAGTGTTTTGATTTGCTTGTTACTAGCTACGTCCCTGCCAGTCCACAAGCTCAATTTCTCCACTAGTTGCCTTTTAGCAAGCTGCTTTTCTGAAGTTGTGACTGGAGAGCTTTGATTGGCAAACAAAAGCATTTTTTAGCACAGAGAAACACAAACAGTAACTTGCACCCCTTAAGACAAAAATCCTTTGACCACTTTGATGATCAAATTTCCGAGTAACTACACATAATCACAAAATAATGATCATGATAATTCAAAAAGTGATCACCAATTCTCCCAACTAGTGTTATAAGCTTGAGCAGGTTCAACAAAGAGCAGCTAGCTTTGTAACAAGAATGTGTACAAGAGAAGAAGGTTGCTTGACTAATGGCCTGAAGTAACTAAATTGGTCAACAATGGAGAAAAGGAGACAAGGAACTAAACTTACACTTCTGTATAAAGGCTGCTATTAATATCCCGAGTTATGCACAACATCAGTCTTCTCTAAAAACCAGATCATCTCATCCATTGAAATTCATCCTGCTCCAGACATCCTGTGGCACATATAAGTATAGTTTCTGTCCAAGAACTATCATTGGCTGAAACATTCTTTCATTTGATTACTTGTTGATAGACTCTCACAAAATTTATGGGCACCATCTCTGACAACTTTTATGTATTGTCAGTAATTTTATTCTATTTTACCTGAGCTTTCCCTGTTTATTTTTGTGTTTGAGTTTTGCTTATTTAATCTTGCACTTTTGTCACTGGGTGACTTTGCAAGAATTGAAATATAAATTTAAATAAGTCCATAGAGGGAGACCCCTAAGGAGAATTTGTTTTGTTTTCAGGTAATCTTTAAGATGGATGCATATGGTCATGGTTTAGCAGTTGATCTAGCAGATCTTTCCAAGTTAACAAAACTTAAGCTGCATGAGTTCACTCAAGAGAAGTTCAGACACATGTGCATCCTGTCCGGCTGTGATTACCTGCCCTCTATTAAGGGCATTGGTCTCCAAACAGCCATCAAATTACTCAGGAAATCATCCAGTGTTCACAAGGTTGGTTTGGCAATTAAAAGTTTGCTCCTAAGATTTTGCTTGTCTCTTTTGCTTTAAAATCCAGTAAGAAAAGCACAAACACAGAGTAGTTACGAGCACTTCGTAACTACTAAGTTCTCATTTGTTTATTCATGAAAAGCAGTAAGATTGAAATTGTTTTTATACAGCTAAGAAAGTTTGTAGAGTTTACTGTAGGTTTGGATTCAATTAACATAGTCCCTAACAATAAAAATGTCTTTATAATCACATCTACCTAGCTAATAAGATCCTTGAGAATTGAAGCCAAGATGTACGTCCCTGATGATTATGAGAAGAGCTTCAAGCAGGCAGATGAGACGTTTTTATACCAGCTGGTGTTTGATCCAGTCTCTATGAAGCTGGTTCCTCTGAATGAGCTGCCAGAAGGCTTGCAGCCTGGCGATCTAGAGTTTGCTGGGCCGTATCCTTATACAATAAGAAATCAAATTCAAATTGCTGTTTTCTTGTTTAATCTTTTCATCTATGTACATAGTACTCCGTTTTTACATAATCTTCCTTAGGACCACCTACGCATCTTCAGGTAAGTAAACAGAGAACTCTCTTTCAGCGCTTTATCACTTCCCGTTCAAGGACTGTGTGATAGCGAGAGAACATTCTCGATGTGACTTCTACCGTAAAAATAGCTCCCCTCCCCTTGAACAAGCCTCTCCCTCATCCCCCAAATATAACTGAGCCCACTTGGTTTAATACTAGATCTTACATCTTAACCCTTTGAGCCCCAATTACGCATATTACGTAATTAATGGTCGTGCTCTTTGTACGACTTGTGACGTCATCAATTTAAATGTCATCAGATATTCTTGATAAGCAGATAGTAGAGCTAGCATAGGCCTCTCCGTACAATAGTCAGGTTTAGATATCGACGACATTCCGACGTCGCAAACCGAAAAACGTTATCAGTTTTGGTGCAAAAACGGCGGTTAAATGGTCCACGATGCTTATGATTGATCAAGGTCCATTTCTAGCCTTCGCCCGTAATTAACATCCAACTTTTCACGGCAGCCAGAAAGAACATACAATGCAAAAGGTAGCCAGAGTAAAAGGGCCGAGAAAAAAAGGAAAGGAAAGGGGCAACAAACAAAATTGAGAACGGTTAATGGCAAAAAAAAAAGGCCAAATTTTGGCTTATGCGCATGCCCGGAATTGAAATATTGCTCAATTTTGTACGTAATCCTCGAAAAATCTCCCTTTTTGGTTAAAAAGGCTTTCTCAGCAAAACTTAGGCTTATTGAGCGTCATGGCAGCCAAAAAACCTGACTAAACGGTTAAAAACGGTATTTTTTGAGGAAGGCGTAACTTCTTCCGTTTTAAGTCTCCTCTTGGATCACAGGCTTCCCTAGCTCAAAATTCGACTCTGCATGCGTGGTGTATGGGACAGCTTGTGTGTATAGAGAATTGTATGGGAAAGTCACCGATCGTAAAAAAAATTGTGTAAATTACTATCTAATTTGAAGGAATGTTTCCTTAACAGTCTGACAGGTCAATGACGAGAGAGAAAGCCACTGGTATTGCACTTGGTAATATTAACCCCATATCCAATGAAGTGATGGCGGACTTCAGCCCTCAAAACACCAAGGTACGCACAAAACACCTGGGCCGAGTAGTTCAAAAGCCGGTTAACGTTAACCCAGGATTAAAAGTTAACCGAAGAGTTGATTTTTCTTGTATCAAAATGATTTTCACTGCTTATGTTCTGTGTAGTTTGAGATTATTCAAACTCAAAACCGAAGAGCAAACAATATAAACAGAAAATGTCACCGAAAAGTTACAAAATTGAAATCAAAATTCTCGCTAACCTTGGGTCAGCTCAATCGTGCCTTGAACAACCCGGCCGTGGCATTCCATGCGGGCCTTTTATTGTGACCCACTTCATATTAACTTTTTGTTTTAGAATTCCGAAGGAAGCGGAGGGGTTTTGAAGCTCTCGTGACTTTTTAACGTATTATCTTCCGCTAGTCTTTCCTTTTTTTTTAAGTCGTTACGTTTGGATGTCTTTGTTATCGGTTAAGCGTATTTTTCAGACAAATGTCTTTTTTGTCGGGGGGAGGGAGGGGGTAGTCAGTATTGGGGGGTTCATCATCGCTGCAGTCTTTCGTCGACCCACTAGACACCTACAGCCGAGTTTGCAACATGTTGAAAGTCACGTTCAGCCGTTTCTTTCCACCTGGTTATAATTTGTCGGTGTTTCAATGGTATATAATCGTTCCCCGAAGCAATTAAGATTATTTCTCGGGAGAGGTTCGCAATCCGTTTAGTTGTGCTTTCATTAGAGAATAACTATAATGTGCCAACTTTTGGACTGTGATGGTATTCCTGAGACAGAGAGCTGCTCATTGCTCGCTGCTCGCACACTGTGGAACAGTATAATTTAGAAAGCTCTAGGCTTCATGATAATTTTCTTTTGCAGTATCAAGCCTTAGCTCAGGCTGTTAATTTTAACTTCGAAAATCCTTATTTTTGCTGAATTCAAAATTCTTCTGACCACAACACGTTGTTTACCACCAAGGTCATCAATCTAGGATCTGACAATAAATCTGATGAGAACAGCCATTCAGATGCCTCCACCCCAGTCTCCACGTCTTCTTTTGGCCACTCGGTCATGAACAAGCGAGGGAAGACTGGGTATGATGTGCAGAAAAACCTCTCTGGACTAATGCTCAGTTCTCAGCCATCCGCTAACTCAAGGAAGCCATTTGTACCGCCGGGGCAGACGAGAAAGACTGACGAGGAAAGTCTTGATGATGATTCAATTTTCAACATGTATACTGCTTTGAAGGCCAGACCGAAGCCCCTGTCTTCCCATGTACCGCCGGCGCATTTACAACGCCGGGCAACTAGTGCGGGGTCAGGTCACGGGATGAAAAGGTCAAAGTTTAAGAACCCATTTAAAGTCTGTGGTCACGAGGTCAAGTCACAGGATAAAGTTGAAATCAGTAGGTCTGTATGGCAAGGTGTTCTAGATAACCTACAGTGGGAAATTTATAGAACCTGTGCGAGTGCTTTTAAATGAATGTTTCTTTTTCTGTCTTAATGAAGACCCATTTAAAAAATGCTTCAAACATTAAATTCTTTTGTATGCATTTAAATTAGCCTCACTAACCTCGTTTGAGAGTCAAAATTCTTTTGAATTATCGTCTTAAAAACGAGGTCAGTAAGGCAAAACAAAATTAACATTTAAGACGTTACATAAAGTAACATTCCCGTGGCATAATGTATTAGTTACAAATTTAGTACAAAGTTTTACTGGAACAGAATGGACGCTTCTTGGAACATATTTTTCACTTGCTTCTTCTTGATTCTGTTGATACTTTACAGGCGAGCCTGTAAATTTCATCGCAACACATTGCAAACTAGCTTAGAAATGCGAAGGGCAAAACATGTTATCGTATTCTGGCCACAGACCATCAGTTTTGTATTGTGTTTGTCAAGTTCACAAGCAAAACTCAAATTCGAATTATTATCCGCAGGGGATTTGAAAAAGCCTGGACGCAAGGGGTAGCCCCGCCCTCTTCGCGGCCACTCTAGTGCTCCGCGTTCGCTCTCCAGCGCTCGAGGATAAATAACTTGTAATAACAAAATAAACGTCTACGTCTCTGG
>Ga0126339_10001891_pt1 | contig 14664 bp, 9 predicted proteins | sample OrbTmetagenome_2_FD_92532 | JGI IMG/M metagenome (GOLD analysis project Ga0126339, IMG submission 92532) | Coral microbial communities from Petempiche,Puerto Morelos, Mexico - Orbicella T R C metagenome | ecosystem: Host-associated > Invertebrates > Cnidaria > Coral | place: Petempiche,Puerto... | reverse complement strand
ATTATGCAAATTTACATGCAGTTGTCAAGATCTGTCAAATATTTATCTCAAAGCTTCTCAAAGCTGTCAACAGTCATCGATTCAACCAATCAGATCTTGATACCAGGAGCTGGTATCATGGAATGGCAGCATCAATGGAATGTCTACAGGCTCCCCCGTGCACTCCCTCGTCACCAGACCGCTCTCGGCTCGTCCCGCTCGCCCTGTTCTACACTCGGCTAGCTCGCTCTGAAACCAACCGGGAGCCTGTTCGCAGGCTAGTGTTTTGGTATCAAAATGTTTGAATCCAGTTTGCATTCATGCTTCCTTGCCCCACATCTGCTATTTTCCTTTTTTTTGATTTTTAAATAAAATTAGGAAGATTAATAATATTTTTGTTTTAATAAATCAATTACTGGTCATTTTTGCTTGTTGGATATGAAATGATCATAACTATCAGTTGGCCCAGGGTGCCTATGGCCTCGATGACTGGCTATCTACCATCTCACATCCATCACATGCTGGTGGTAACCCTGAAGTAATAGTACATCATTATGCATGACTCAAAGCCTTTCAACAGACCTAGAAAGTGGACCAGGAAATGCTTTAATGATCTCCATCTCTGCAACACTAAACACCATCTGTGTAGAAAGGAAAACATGATGATTTATAAAATAAATCATAAAATAAGTCAAGTTTGGAATACATTTTAAAACTTTTCATCTTCTAAATTAGCATTTGAATTCTTGAATGAGAATTTCCATTCACACCGTAGACTATACTGACCTGCACTGATGCAATGACACATTTAGGTTGCTCCTCTTCATCTTCACTACTCATCAGTGAAATCAGCCGGCCACCACCAGTGAACTGTACCAAGGGGTGCTGCACCCTGTACAAAGGAGGGGTCAGTCTTGCAGGCTCGGATTCTTGGACTTCAGCCTCAGCAGCTAGAACCAAGAAGAGAAAAGACAAAATACACATTCACTCAACTCAAGTACCCTGTTCTGCCATTTCTGATGACAATCTTGTAATTCTTGAAGAGGTATGTAAACTTTAACTGATGAATTCTGGCTGTTGGTCAGAAGATGTGATTGGTCATTTATGTACGCAGTATAATTTTGCTTTCAATGGAACTATTGTCCTTCTGCTAGCTTTACTCTCTTTCGTTCTCTTTGTGGTAATTAGAAGCACATAAGTCCGTTCTGCTAACTTTGCATAGCAATGAATTATCTTTTGAGAAATTCATAGGTAAAATTTTCTTGATATGTTTCCGTCAAGTTAAGATTTAAACTTTTAAACAGTTTTGTGATATGAGGAAGGCTGTGGGAAAACAAGCAGTAGGCGATTGTTTTCACAATCTTTTTTTTAATGTTCCCAAACTTTCACCCTCTTTGATCTGGTGATCAACAAGTGAACTGCATTGCATACACTGTAGGTTTAAAGAAGCACTTACTTTTAGGGAGCAGTTTCTTACAGTGTGTTTTCTCACAAGTAACAACAAAGCAAATCCATTCATACCTTGCTCTGGCTGTGAACCTTCATACCCAGGAGGGTATGGTATACCACTGTAGAATTGCGCCAGCTGTTCTGGGGTATAACCCATGTTATAGTAGCCCTGTTGGGCGCAGTACTGTTCATAATGTTGTGGATAATAATAGTACAACATTGTTAAATATTGATACATGTCCATGGATTGAGAATCAGCGTATGATGGATAACCATACTGATGTGAAGCGTATGACGATGATGAATAGTCATATGCAGGGCTGTTTCTTTCATAGTCCGATGATGGCGTACTACGTCCACTGTGGTATGAATGAGCATATCCAGGATCAGGCGCTCTATACAAGTCTTCCCTAGAAGAACGTCCTTCATTGTAACCCCTTCTGCCTTGTCTTGGTGACCCATACCCATAATAAGAATCCCTTCGATCATGATAGCTGTCCCTCCTTTCATAATCTCTTCTACCAAAATCCCTTCTATCATATTCCCTAGAATCATAATCTCTCCTGCTGTAATCACTTTCCCTTCTGTCAAATTCTCCTCGGTCTCTTCTGTCATAATCGTGCCTGTCATAGTCACGCTTCTCATGTTCTCGCCTGTCATAGTCTCTTCTATCATAGTCCCTACGATCATTTTCCCTCCTGTCCTGGTCATAATAAGGCTCTCTCCTATTATGCTCATAGTAAGGATCATCTCGACTCCGTGAATTTTCACGTGAATAAGAATCGTGATATTCACTCTCATTAGGAGGCAAATACCGGTGATCTGTTCTATCACCTGAGCCAAGAGACTCAATGTTCGATTGTTGTTCAGAATTATGAGATGACTCATCTACAGAATTTAATGGAGGAACTGATGGTGAGCCAGACTGAGGTGCAAATGGATTTGGCGGCGAGGTTTCCTGAGATGGCACAGTAACATCCTGTGATGATCCTACATCCATTTTAGATGTTTCCGATGTTTTCTTCTTTGGACGACCCTTACCTCCCTGAAGTAAGGATGCCAGTGACATCTGCACAGGGGCCACTACCGTTGAGGCATCAGGCAATTCTCTTTTTTTCTCTACTGCTGCAGATGTTCGTGTAGCTGGTGAGGGTGTACAGATTTCCTGACCTTGAGTGGGTTGAAATGGTACAGATTGCACTGGCTGAGATAATTCCTGTTGTGTGGCTGACATTGAGGCTGGTGTAGTTGAAGGACCAGGCAATTTTCTCAATATGCTCTCCTGTGTTGCAGATGATGATATGTATGGTGAGGGTGCAAAGATTTCCTGACCTTGTGTGGGTTGAAATGGTGGAGATTGCACTGTCTGAGGCAATTCTTGTCGAGTGGCTCGTATTGAGGCTTGTGCCATTGAAGCACCAGGCAATTCTCTCAATACATTCTCCTCTATTGCAGATGAAGTTGCATATGGTGAGGGTGTAAAGAGATCCTGACCTTTAGTGTGTTGAAATGGTGCAGACTGCACTGACTGAGGTAATTCTTGTCCAGTGACTTGCACTGAGGCTGGTGTAGTTGAAACACCAGGCAGTTCTCTCGATACTTTCTCCTGTGTTGCAGATGAACTTGCATATGGTGTGGGTGGAAACATATCCTGACCTTGAGTGGGTTGAAATGGTTTAGATAGCACTGGCCCAGGCACTTCTGCTTGAACTGGTGTAATTTGCTGGTGTGGTGCATCTGTAACTTGAAGCTGTATGCCCTGCTGGTGAAGAGCACATGCATCAGGGTACAGAGCAACAACCACCTTTAAGAAGTAAACTAAAAATGTAGTTTACATTATTTTGGAGGAGGGAAAATTAACTTTGACAGTACTCAGCTACCTGGAAAGAAGCCTAGTAGCCAACTCAGATATTATGTCAGTGAGACATTTAGATTCCATACCTTAGTCCTAGAAACACAAAAACCTACACACACATTTGCACTCACAAACACTATCACAGACAGGTTCACTTAGGTAGCTTTTTACTTAATTATTAAGCAAAAAGCTATCTAAGATAGTACACCAGTTACTAATATGTAAATGACAACTGAAAGCTAGTAAGTTAGAGTAAAAACATCATGTCTGGCAAGGTGCCATGATTGGGTGCCACAGAAAAAAGGCCTGTTAATTTTGTGCCAAAAACTACATTTACTTGCAAAATATTCTGGACGTCCTTTTTTCAGACTTCTAATTTTCTCACACTTTTTATTATCTTTTTATCCTATCAAGCCATCAAGCAGTGTCTCAACTAGAGTTTGCTCCATAAAGCCCAGCATAAAGGAAACTAAGAGCTTTGGATCTACTTCAAAGTTACTGTACTGTAAATATTTCAGATGCTTAAAATTTTGGATGCTTTATTTCCGGTTCCTTTTTTTGTCTAAAATTAAAATAGTCTAAACATTTTTGCAAGTAATATAAAACATACCTTTCTGTCAGCAGGAGATGTTTGATCATTGCCATGAAATTCAGAGGATTCAACTGCAGCAACAGCTGCTGGAGCCAGTACACATGGCGCTGGTAGTGGAACACTATTCATCCACAGAGATGTGCGTGGGGAGGAAGCAGGCACTTTCCCAGCCAGTTGCTTTTGGAGAAATGCGGCCTGAATGGCATCTCGAGGACTGTCTGGTTCTACAGACAAGATAAGTCAAGCATAATACAGTTGTAACACAGATTACATCACAGGGTTCACAAAAAATTTAATCTATTTAAAAAAAAAAAAGAGCTGAGACATGAGACTACCAGAATGCGACAAAGATCTTTTAAAAGTTTATGTACAGCCAAGTTTCAAAACACTACAAAAACAATCTGTCAAGAGGTTTCTACCCAGTTTGGTAGAAAATTCTTCAGTAGTGGAGGCATGTTGAGAAGTGGAAATACATTACTATGACAACTACATTAGGGTATAATTTACTGTATGCACAGTATATAAATGAAGGGATTTAATTTTGGGACTTGACTTCTATCCACAAAAGTGCCTGGTTCCTAGCTGGTGTCTGCTTGCTAAGGTTTCCACTAACAAACCCATGTCAACCTATGAGTGTGCAAGAGAGGCAGTATTGTGTGTCCATGTATAGTTGAGGTCCATCTGGCCCTTTAAAATGAACATTTGAGAAGTGAAAATATGTACTACATAATTATATAATGATCATCAATTTTTATGCACTTTCTTACCATCTACTACAGACTTCAGCTTCCCACTTGGCTGAAATTGTCCCTCCATCTTAGGAGGCATATGTAGTTGCATCTGCTCAACAGGAGCTGGTTTAAACAACTCAAGTGGAGTTCCCTCTGAAGGCACTTTGCCCAGAGAGGGAGGTTGCACTGCTTCAACTACTGATGATGGCTTGAATGTCCCAGAGGGAATTTCCATTGATGGCTTGTGGTCCAAGGAGTCTGCTAAAGGTTTTTCATGAGATGGCAATTTGATGTAGGCATCATGATCAGGATCAGCACGTATATTTTCAGCCATGTTCTGCACTGGTTCAGGCTGTTGAACAGAAGCTTGTGGGGTAGATGTTGGGACAACTGGTGGTACCATTTTGGGTGGAGGCTCCAAATCATTACGGTGCAACATGATATCACCCTCTGGGAGAGCCATGTCCTGTGGTGGTCCAGGCTGTTGGACAGAAGCTTGTGGAGTAGAAGGCAGATTACCTGGAGGTACCAAACTGGCCTGGACTGGCTCAGGCTTTTGAAAAGAAGCTTGCTGTGTAGATGTTGGCACACCTGGAGGTACCATACTGAGTGGAGGCTCTAAATCACTATGATGCAACACAAGATCATTATTTGAGAGAGCCATGTCCTGCAGTGGTTCAGGATGTTGAACAGAAGCTTGTTGTATAGATGTTGGAACACCTGGAGTCACAGTTTGCAATGGTTCACCATTTTGAGCAGAAGCTTGTGGGATAGCAGGTGGTACACCCGCAAGCATCATACTGGGTGCAGGGTCTAAATCACTATCATGATGCAACTTAACATCGCCCTTTGAAAAAGCCATGTTCTGCAGTGTTTCAGGCTGTTCGACAATGTTCTGCGGGATATTAGGCTGGACACCTGGAGGCACTCTACTGCGTGGAACTGCCTCGAATTGTTCTTGTGATGGAGGCTCCAAATCACTAGAATGTGACATGACATCACCCTCTGCTGGAGAGGCTTGAAAAGCTCCAGGCTGAAGGTTTCCATGATGCTCAGACATGCCTTCCATGGGAGCTTGTGGTTGATGTTCATTCAAATTCAGATTTGACACTGGAGCTTCTTCAAGGAAGCTATCTTTCTGCACAAGATAAGGGTCTGCTTGCACAGGTTCTTGTAGTGAGGGTTCTAGATCACTATGGTTCAACATAACATCACCCTCTGCTCTTGTGACTGGAAAAGCTCTGGGCTGGAGGTTTCCATGAAGTTCTGACATGCCTTCCATGGGAGCTTGTGGGTGAACATTGTCAAACAATTTGCGATGGGATACTTGAGCCGCTACAGGATAGCTATCTCTCTGCCAACTCTGCACAGCAAAAGGGTCTGCTTGCACAGGTTCTTTTAGTGAAGGCTTGAAATCACTGTTGTGCAACATGGCATAACCTGTTGCTGGAGAGGCCACAAAAGCTGCAGGATGCAGGTTTCCAAGAAGCTCCGACATGTCTTCTATCGGAATTTGTGGGTGAACATTATCAAAGAAATTTAAATGTGATGCTGACTCTTCTTCAGAGAAGATACCTTTCTTGGTACTATCCACAGCAAATGGGTCTGCTTGCACTGGACCAGCATCATCCATTGTCTCTTCTTTAACAGAATCACCTTCATATTTATATTTAGAAGAACAATATATTATAGCAGTTAATAAAATGTTCTCTAAAAAGATATATACACCATATAATTAATGCATCTGTTGTTAGAATTTTAATATTTGATCAATGATGTGAGTCCAGGGTTACTAACAAGCCTGGAGGCTACAGGCAAATGACCTGTTGGGTTCACCACATCACCAACAGCCTTTATTTTGAGTATTGGTCACCACTGGCTTTCATACTCCTGATCAAATGGTTCCATTATCTTGTCCAGGTTGTAATTAAATACCAGAGACCCAATTAAGGTTCTGAATTCCACAAAATCTTGGGATATCTGATATAGAAACAACTAAGGAACACCAACTGCTTGCAACAAACAAGCAAACTACCCCTGGTAAAAATCCAGGTGGTGCTGTGCACGTAGTCCTGACAGGGAGCCACAAGCTCTCTATTATTACTAACTATTAATTATTACCTGGCTCAAATGATTCAGGCATATGTTGTTGATCACTGATCTCCTCGTGATTAAACACAGGAGACCAGCTGCCTAATTCAGGTTCTCGACTCCATGTCTCAGCACCCAGCTCATTATCCTGGGGGTTAAACAACTCAGGAGTGCCAACTGCTTGTGATGAGGGAGCCACATGTGACTGTTCTTGATTAAAATACAGGTTCTGTGCATGGTCCTGATAGGGAGCTGCAGGCACACCAGCCTGGCACACACTGGCATATGTGCGCCCATTAGATGTTGAACTCTGTTGACCAAATGCAGCATTGTTTTACTTGACAGAAAATTGGTCACAATTTATCTAATCTTTTAACTCCAAAGGATGCCAACATGTTTGATGCCTTTTGGAAAACAAAAAAATTCTTGAGCCAGGTGCAAATACTGTTAGAGTTTCTCTCAGTTTCTGTAGCATTAAGTGGATAGAAGCCTCTGGTGCCCCCTCCTTCATTTAACTGCAACATGTGTATATGTAATCAAATAACTAACCTGTTCTCCCACATCACTTTGTTCTGTATTTGTTTGCCCATTGAAATAATGGTCAAAGAAGTCAGCTCCTGAACTTTGTAAGGTGGCAGTCTGTGGTGTCATGTTCTGACCTGATAATGCCATAGCAGGAGGATACTTGGAGAAAGAATAGGGTGTGGTTTCTTCCTCAACCCACGTATTGTTAAGTTCAGGGTCCATTCCACGAGGAGATGACTCTACTGATGAGGAGTTGCTACTCTCAGAGAGATCCTCTTGATAGTGACCGTGCTCAGGAACAACAAGCTGGGAATCGTTATAGCCAGTACTGTGGTTAGGAGTACTTCCCTGTAAAGATAAGTTTAAGAACATTGGAGAAATTGTTAAGCATGCTGTCTTAATAGAGATGAAAAACAACATTTTAATAAAGAGGAAATGCAGAAGGGAAACAATAGGGTACAAATCCAACTCTGGTAGGCGTGGAGAGGAATGAATTCTTCCGCTGGACTGTACGACTTTCTTCTCATAGATGAAAATTTTCAACTTACACATTTGGTGTTATTTTAAAAGGGTTTCATTAACATTACCAGTAAGAGACTGAACTGTACTATCTGAACTTTTTTATGAGAAAAACTTTCCTCTAGATGGTCAAACCGGGGCAGGGGGAGGAGGAGGAATCATCCTCACAACTGGCCAGTTTATAAGTCAGCTATTTAGTTAGTAAAGATTACAAAAAAAAAATTATTTTACTTTTTTTTTAAACAAACAAGAATCCTAGAGCATAACCAATTTTTGTATCCTACCAGATCATATGGTCCTACATGATTCTGATGGAAAGAATCATTGCCATAAAAATCATCTTCTGCTGGCCATTCGTCCCAGCCATCAAACTCATTCTATGGAGAAATTAGTTAGCTTACATAAGTTTAGAATGTATAATCATGTGTATTTATCCACTAGTAATAAAGCCAAGCAATATTACTCACTCATTGCTATTTTAGATACAGAAATAAAAATTTGCACCTGCACACTGGTCATAAAAGGATCAGCAGCAGCTGTAGAATTTCCCTCAAAAGGATGCTGATACTGTGCTGATCCTGATGAATGGTTCACACTAAATCAAACAAGAACAATGCAAGTACTAAATTAGCTAGTTATTATAAGATCTATTCTGACCCCAGCTAAAAAGAGATTTGTGTCTGGCCAAAGTGTCTCCTAACATACCCCTGGGGTTGGTCCTGGTTTCAGTAGAGTAAAGCAGCTAGTAGTATATCTAGTACCCCTTCTTCCCAATAAATGGGAGGCTGTTATCCCCAGAAATAAATATGCCATGTACCCATTTATACACCTTTCTGGACAGAGGCACTACAGGCAAGAGTAAAGTGCCTTGCCCAAGAATGCAACACTACGACACAGTCAGGACGTGAGCCTGGACTGTTCAATCTTATCAACCTCTCTGCACCAGCTAAAAATTCCAAACATTTCACAAATGACCTACAGGCATTGTATACTTTGAAGATGACTCAGAGATTTCTAAAATTTGTCAAGAGGAAACAAGGACTTCTGAAGACTGCCACATGTGGCTGAAGGAAGAAAGACGGTAATTGATGCTAAATGTTAAGAGCCACTAAATATTGCGAGGTCAGGAAAGATTTTCCAGTACTCTCCTAAATATCAAAGAAACACTATCACAGCTATTTTACTGCTTTTTGGTTAAAACAGTGCTAAGATTATACCAAAGTAACTTTGCCCATACAGAAAATGCTTCTAGAACACCAAGAAGATATTATCTGAACTGTTGAATGGAGAACATGAGAACATCAGGGTTAGACAACAGCAACTTACATCCTATTGGTTGATAGACTATCCAAATTAGTGGTTTGGAAGTCTGAACATAAAAAAGAAAAGAATTCTTGGACATGTACCAGGGTTAAGGGTTATTCTCATTGCTCCTTTTCCCCTTGAACAGAATTGTCCAGGAAAAATGGCTATGTCTTTGTCTACGAAGGAAATACTTTTATTACCTGTTAGATTGTTGATCCCAAAAAGAATCTTGCTGGCCTTTTTTCGGACTTGAATTACCTGAAATTCAAATGCCATAATATTTAACAGTTAGATTATGAGTGTGAGATTGCTATCGCAAGATTTCATAGTTGACGAGGGCCCAGCCCAAATCAACTACCATATATATATGTAGAAATCAACAGCGAATAATCTAATTGTTTCAGTGTAAATTTGCCAGTCATTCATTGTGCTAGGCTACTCACCATCTACAACAGAACAGATAGTGAGTAGCATAGTTCATGGAAAACAGCATTCAGATAGAATGCTAGTGGGTCTATATTTATATTTAATAGCATTACCTACTTACATCTATTGCGAGTTTTAAAACTAGACCATCCTATTTTTCCTGGACAATCATTTTGTTCTATATTTGTTGTAGTTCAATTTAACCCTTTGTACAACTTGATATTTTCCTTCGTCCTGGTGTAATGTAATGTATTACAATTTATATAAAAAAAAACCAAGGAAAATACCACCATGTACCAAGGTTAATATTGAACCACATGATATCTCTTGAATAACTATGTAATAAACAAGGAACAAGTATTATTTAGTTTCACTAGTTTACAAATAAGTTCCACACACACACACCAACTACTGTGCAAAGACCCTGCCAGACATTCCATGCCTAAATACTAAGAGAGAAATATTATATATATTTGCCCTTCTTTTTTTCAACAAAAGAATTTGAATCCTTTGTGTTAAAAGGATTAATAACACTATTTATAAATAAAACTTGAGTTGCTTCTGCAAGAATTTAAGAGAAATGAAAATTACGATATCATGAGTAAAGCTATTCACCATTTATTTCATTAAACAAGCACGTTGAATTTTCTCTGTTCTTCAAGTTTCGAGAAAATAACCAACCGGAAGTAAAATATCTGTAAACGGTACACAAACGACACAGAATAAACTGTAAGCAGTTTTCTCTAAATATAAGATAACCTGCTGATAAAATTCGCCAAGAAAATTCTCAGTTAAAGAGAATCGCCCGACCTTTCAATATCTATTTCAGTCTGTGAACCGTAACTTCAGAAAAGTCGGCTTTTGCTGGTAGAACTTTATAACCGGTGTCTAAAACAGGTTTTCATCGCGACAGTAAGCCCTAAAGATTTTTAGCTTCAAGCAAAAAAACTTACCGAAGAATTGAGCTGCGTTAAAAATGCCTGGAATCTGTGCCATATTGTAGGCTGACCGCAGCAAATCTACCGATGAAGAAACTATACGCACGACAAAGCTGTAGAGCGAATTCACGATGCTTAGACCAGGATGTTTTGCACTTCAGAGGTCCCCCCTTCCATGGCGGAATCCTTTGACTTCCCCGCAACGGGACGAAGCCAAAGTTTACCAAAGAGCCGAGGAAAACATCGGTTAAACGTGCAGCAAAGTAAAACGAAGTTTGGTGAGTCTAACACAGTTTACGAAGAGCTAACTTTTTAACATATTATGCTAATGAACTTTCCTGCATTGAACTCACCATAGCAAATGATACCGCCACGTCACTTCACGCATTGTTTACGAAAGTTTGCCGCTGACGTCAAGAAACGGAAGTCTCGCGCAGTCGAACCGGAAATGTAAAGTACCATGTGTCGAGTAACGCAATTTTTCTAAAACGCGTATTGAAAACTGTCGAAAATGGTATTGTTCATTTCCTTTTGGATCACGATAGAGTTAAAACTTAATCGCAGATTATTCTGATAGAGGTAAACGTATATAAAATTGGTTTAGTGTCGATCTTGTCTTGTTTGCTTGATAGTCATTTGAATGCATTCTTGTGAATTCTTGGCGGTATCGAAGGAACAGCTTCCATTCTACAATGTAAATGACTTCGATCCATGGTGGAACAAAATATAATAGAGTTAAATACGTTCAGTTATTTTGAAATAAATGTTTTAACGTTGTATTATCGAGTTCAAAAAACTTTAGGATGTTGCATAAAAAATTTCCTCGCGACTGAGTAGTTGAAACGAAAAAAGTGACCTTTTCGATGTGGCATTCGGCTCAGGTTTCTATGATAGAAATCCCACTGAAGCTGCCACATCTGAAAGTCTGATTTCGAGTTTTAAATTTGAGCCGGCAAGCATAATAGTATTGTCATTCGACTTGTATGTTGTTGTACAGTTCTTACCTTTCTGAGGTAAATGATGGTTAGCAAGTCCGGGGCGGTAATACTGGCCGCTTTACAGTCCAACACCAGCAAACATGAAAATTTGTTCTCTATTCGTCCCTACTCCGCAGAGACAGACAACACGTGACAATCTTTCAGTTGGGCCCAGGCTATGAGCTTATAAACACCGAAACGACACATGAATGACGATATGTACATTCTTGGATATGAGATCGCCAGCTGTCCCATCGTTGCCGGCAAAATCGTTTCTATTTTTTTCTTCTTTTCAGCATTATATATGTGACTAGGTCGTCTAGGAGTAATCGAGGATCCAACAAAGTTTTGGCGGGCCGTTACCAGTCCTACCATTTTCACTCTCATCCCGCTTCACGTGGGATGAGGCATGAAATAAATTTTAATGGAGGGATGCGAGATAAAAATACTTCGGCTGGAGCGGGATTTGCTCATTTTGACAGGCGGGATGCGGGATAGTTTCAAAATTAACGGCGGGATGTGTGAGGAAAAACAGAAAATCACACGTTATAATTACGTGGAGAACTGAGACTTTAATCAAGCTAGGCGGGATTGGGATAAATCAGGATAAATTGATTCTGAAATTTAGTTATTCATTATTTACTATGTAAGTCCAAACTCATTGCTGAATATATAGGATTGCGCTAGCTAATAAACTTATCGATCTAATAATATACATGAAAAATTTACCCGATTCTGATTGGCTGAGAGCAGTGCAGTTCAAGTGTAACACCAGTGCAAATTACACGTCGTAATTCTGGATTATGATTGGCTGAGAAACAGTAGGAAATTTTCTCAGCCAATGATATCACGTAAAATGATGACGAAAATTTTGTGCGGAAACTTCGAAAAAAGTTTCAAGAAAGATCTTCCGGCAAATCCTTCTACGCGAATTGTTTCGTGTTTATATTATCAATAAGTAATCATACGGTTTTTCTCGTTCAATTTGGAATCAATTTTCACTAGTGAGTTTTTCAAAAACTCACTCGTGCAAATTAATTCCAAACTGAAGTCGAAACCATATGAATACCTATACTAATAGATCTAATAAATCGCAAACATAAGTAATAAATCGTAAAAATAGCTTCTTTGAAGGACACAAACGATTCTGCCAATACTACATGACTGGGCAATCTGTTTTACTCCTGTAGATAGGAGGCTTAACAATGGGAATACTTTAAAAGCATGTCCAGATGAGCGTGTGGAAGAATAATAATTATTAACTGGGTGAAACTCGGCTTTATCTACATATTGCTGGGTTATTTCTGGTCTTGTAGAGCATAGACAAGGGTGCGAGTGCAATTAATTTTGAGTGGAGCAGGACATGGGCCAAAAGTAAAAGCGGCAGGATGCGGCCGTTCAAAACAAAGCCACTGTTGGAACTGTTGACACTGTTGGGCCTTCGAGCAGGTGTTGAATTCCTTTGTACATCACTGGGCTTCGAATTTCTTTTTGACGGATTGGCGCGGCCCAAGAGTAATTTCCAAACTCCACTGAAAATAATTGATACTTAATGTAGTTAACAATACGACTCGGCAGACGGGATCGGGAATAAAAAGAAGGAAAAAGAAAAACATTAGCCGCCGCGACGGTTTACATAATTGAGTAAATGGACACCACAGTCATAGGCTCTGCACTCTCTGCTGACAGTGACACTCATATGCGGATGGTCCTAGAGTGAACTGAGCAAGGATCTTAAAACTGCCAAGTTCTCGGCAGAGCAGTAAAAATAAAAAAAAGAAAGAAAAAAAAGAAAAATAGAACAATGATGATAGAAATTGCAATATTGTTGCCCGGAAACGTTTTGGAGCGTGTTTTTTCAGAGGAAAAGGATCGAGGACCGTTTTCCCTTCCTACTGCAAAATACCAAAATTAAACCAAATATAGGTCGTCCCGGAAGTCGTGAATGAATAGTGTTTTATTGACCAGTTGGGAAAAAAAGCCCAGAGAGACTAAACATCGTAGAGATCGGCCCAATTCACATTATTTGGATGAGAAACATAACAAGAAAATGGGACGGGGCAGGTTTTTGACGGAAAACTCGTCAAAATTTACCCGTTTACATCATCAGCCGTGTCTAAGTCGACGAGTTTTGACATCCACTAGACGAAAACACCGTCGAATATCTGTTAAAAATTGACCCTTAGAGTCCTCATGATCAGACGGTTCTCTGGTCGAGTTTTGGGAGAAAATTCTGTCGAGAAAGAGCAACCTCGTTCCTATGGTCATTCCAATTGATGGCGGACGAGGGGTCGACCGCCATCTTGAAAGAGGTTTGAGAAGAACTGGTACTAGGCACTGTGGGTTCACAAAATGGCGCCTAAGTGGCCACTAATTAACCCGTCCTACTTACTACCGTAAATTTTTTAAGATATGTTTAGACGGACGCAGGCCTGTGGACGCGGAGTTTAAAGTAGACGGAATGCTCGTCAGACTGCTGTACCTATAAATTCAGTCCCGACGGCCGAGCGTTGGTGGAAACGAGAAGTACAACTGAATCCATAAATTAGGCGAGCTTATCCTAAGAACATTAAAATCAACCACAGCACTGAGAAGTACTCCGTTTATTTAACAAATAAATAAATAGATATGATGCAAAATAGAAATTTTTAACAAAGGAAGATGGAAATAGTTCGTATAGTGTGATCGTCCGGGTGAGTGTAGTTCTGAAAAATGAGGTTCAAACCATTTACTGTGAAGATGGAAATGATGTATAAAATTGAGTCCGTCTTCGATAAAATATTTATATAACTGTACACTTAAAACTTGATTATTTCTGGGCCTTGCCTTCGATAGCACACCAGTTTCCTTTATTTCTTGTATTTATTTTTTGCATGTTCGTCAACGAGCTCAGCCTTATATAATAACGCTTCACACTCGCAGTAAAATGGTGAGAATTTTCATTTTCTTTACTCTGTCGATAATGGCCATAGAACCTGCACTTAATGGGGGATTGAATCGAAAACAAATACTGGCATGTACGTAACTTGCGAATTTTCTACGCTTTTTATGAGCCATTGGCAAAGGGGAAAATAAAGGGCTCATGTGCGGAACGTGACGAGGGAAAACGTCGTTAAAAGCAGCTAATATATTAAAGTATGTAAAACGAGTGAATTTTGCAAAATTTGTGCGTGAAACGAGATCACAATCTCTCCCCCCCCCCCCCCCCCAACCCCCCCATTTTTTTTCCCCTCCCCCGCTTCCCCCTTTTTTTTTATAAAAAAAAAATTTATTTTAT
>Ga0126339_10001890_pt1 | contig 14666 bp, 16 predicted proteins | sample OrbTmetagenome_2_FD_92532 | JGI IMG/M metagenome (GOLD analysis project Ga0126339, IMG submission 92532) | Coral microbial communities from Petempiche,Puerto Morelos, Mexico - Orbicella T R C metagenome | ecosystem: Host-associated > Invertebrates > Cnidaria > Coral | place: Petempiche,Puerto... | reverse complement strand
CTCAACCGTATGCGGCCCGTCCGGGCAAGATTGCCAAGCCGAGAGTCGACAGGGCGGCCGTGTTGGCTCACGATCCCGGCCCCGTCTCATCCAACGCGCGAGGACCCTTCGTCCGATGATCCGCCATGTCGTCCTGTTCAGCCTCAAGCACCCCGATAACCTGGAGCCGGCCCGCCAGGGCTTGCAACGACTCGCTGAAATCCCGCAGGTCCGGTCCCTCGAGGTTGCCGTGAACTTGAATCGCGATCACTTCGACAACAGCGTCGACCTCATCGTGCACGCCGTGTTCGATGATGAGGCAGCACTGGATGCCTACAAACACCATCCGATCTATCAGGAATCCATCGACACGGTACGACCCCTGCGCGACATGCGGGTCGCGGCGGACTTCGTCAGCGCCCGTGACATCAGTCCGGATCAAGAGACGACACAAGATGGCCAGCCGTCGCTGCCGGTCGGATCCGATTGATCCAAGCTTGACGCCGCCGGCAGACCGTCCAACATCCGATCCACGCCAACACATGCGCCATCGTTGTCTGGGAGCCCCGTCATGGCCAAGGTGGAGATTTACACCACCCCCATCTGCCCGTTCTGCCACCGCGCCAAACAGCTCCTGCAACGCAAGGGGATCGGCTTCGTCGAACACAACGTGATGCTCGACCCGCGCCGGCGGGCGGAGATGAAGGCGCGCGCCAACGGAAGCCACACCGTCCCCCAGATTTTCGTCGACGAGACGCATGTGGGGGGCTGCGACGACCTGTACGCCCTGGACGCCCGGGGCGGCCTGGATCCCCTCCTGGCGGCCTCCTGACGGGGGATCGGACGATGATGACCGGATCGAGTCGCCGCGCCCCCGTCACCGTGGCCTGCGTTCAGGTCAATGCCGGCGATGATATGAGTGCCAACGTCGCCGCCGCCTGTGACGCCGTGCGGCGGGCGCGGGACCTCGGGGCGAGCCTGGTGCTGTTGCCCGAAAACGTGGCCATGATGACGTTGGGCCGCGACCGAGTCCTGGCCCAGGCGCGGCGCGAGTCCGATCATCCGGCCCTGGCCGCCTTCCAGGACCTGGCGCGCGAGACCGGCGTGTGGCTGCACGCCGGCACCCTGGGCATCCTGCTGGACGACGGCCGCGCCGCCAATCGCACGTACGTTCTGGATCCCGAAGGCACCATCGCCGCTCATTACGACAAGATCCACATGTTCGACGTGGCCCTGAGCGAGGCCGAGACCTACCGGGAGTCAGAGACCTTCAGCGCCGGCGATCGCGCCGTCACGGTCGACGGGCCGGGGCTGCGGCTGGGGTTGTCCGTCTGCTACGATTTGCGGTTCGCCTACTTGTATCGCGCCCTGGCCCAGGCCGGCGCCGACGCCCTGGCGGTGCCGGCGGCCTTCACCGTGCCCACCGGGCGCGCCCATTGGCATGTGCTGCTGCGCGCGCGGGCCATCGAGACCGGCTGTTATGTGCTGGCCCCCGCGCAAACCGGCGCCCACCCCCAAGACCGCCGCACCTATGGGCACGCCCTGATTGTCGCGCCCTGGGGGGAGGTTCTGGCCGATGCCGGCGAGGCGCCAGGGATCATCACGGCGACGCTCGACCCGGCCGAGGTGGACGCGGCCCGCGCCAAGGTGCCGGCGCTGCTTCATGACCGCCCGTTCTCCGGCCCGCACCCGGCGGCGCCGAGCATCGCCCGAACGGCCTGATGCGTGCCCCTCGTCCCGCATTGCCTCCTGTGGTCCTCCAGTCATGATGGGTCGGGCGAGGACAGGGGCGGATGTCATGGACACCAGCGAACCCCAGGCAACCGACCCGATCGGCGGATCCGCCGCGCCGGCCATCGCCTGGGCCCGCGCGGCCTGTCATCGGGCGGTGCCGGCTCTGGTGGCCGTCGCCCGTGGTCACCTGACCCTGGCGGCGTTAGGTGATCCCACCCCAACGACCGCGCTGTTGACCCAGGTCGGCCGGCTGATCGGGCGACCGTTCGGGACACCCGTGCCGCTGGCCATGCCGGGCCGGGATCCGGGCGCGGCGGGCGACCTCCTGACGTCCACCCCCGGCCTGGACACGCTGTTTGAAGTCCTGCCCGAGACGGATCCGGCCCGTCCGCTGCTGGTGTTCCATGCCGCCGGGCCCGATGCCTCCACCGAGACCCTGACACAGGCCCCGAAAACCTTGCTCGCTGGTCGCCGGGCGGTCGTCGTTCACCCGCCACCCGCGCGGGGTGATTCCCTTGAGGCAGTGACCTTGACCTTGCTGCAGGCCGGGCTGATCGGCCTGCCGGTCGCCACATCCCTCCACGGCGGACGCGCCGATCCCCTGGCGCTGCTCGATCGCCTGGCCGCCACCATCCACGGTTTCTATATCGAGAATGCCTGGACCCGTGGCGAGGCGCTGGGCAGCACGCCGGCCCTGCGCCCCTGGGAGCAACTTCCCGAAACCTACCGCGACTCCAACCGGGCCCAGGCCGATCATCTGTTCCTGAAACTGGAGACGGCCGGCCTGATCGCACGCCCCCAGACCCGGTCGGGAGACGATGAGGCGGTATCGGCGCCGGCCTGGAGTCAGCCGGCGCGGATCGAGCGTCTGGCCATCCTGGAACACGACCGTTGGGCCAGCGACCGGTTGCTTGATGGCTGGATGCCCGGCCCTGTTCGCGACAACGCGCGCAAGGTGCATCCCGATCTGCTCCCGTATGAAGCCCTCAGCGAGGACGTGAAGGAGAAGGACCGCGTCGCCGTGCTGACCGTCCCGTTGATCCTGCGCCTGGCGGGCCTTGCCTATCGGCCGGTCCAGACCGCGCGCCTGCGCGGCCCCTGGCCCTGGGGTGACGCGACACCGGGACGGATCCAGCAGCGACGGCTCTTGCGTTTGGCGGCGGCCGCCGCCTCGGAGCGCGCGCCCATGGCGCTTGAGTACGTCGCGGCCATCGACGATCCGGGCGCGTGCGCCGCCGCGCTGATTCTGGCGCGGGCGGGCGTCCCCGTCGCCCTGGCGGGCGCGGGTCTCGAGTCCCCGTCCGGGTCCGATCCGGCGCACCGGCGCCGGCTGGCCGCCTTGATCCCCATGTGCCGCCGCGTCTCGCCCGCCGTCGCATGGATGCCGGAGGAAACACCCCTTGTCGCCACGTGGCATCCCAGGATCGGCCTGACGGTGGATCGCCTGTCTTCGGAGGCCGAGGGCTGATGGCCATGACCGGCGGCCGCATCACCCGGCTCGTCCCACCGGGCACGCTGCTGGGCATCCTGGCGGAGCGCCTGGGCGCCATGGCCCTGTTCCCCCTTGAGGTCATGGGCATGACCGTGCGCCTGGTGGCCGGCATGGCGCATCTGATGGTCACCGCGCCGATTCCCGGCGGCAACCGCTACTTCCGCCGCCGGCTGCTGGCGCGCGATCTGTCGGCCATGGTGTTCGGGCCGGTGCCGATCATCCTGCCCCTGGCGCTGGTCCTCGGGACCGGCCTGGCGCTGGCCCTGGCCATGCTGACCGGGGGTGTGCTGACCCTGCATGGCAGCGCCGGCATCATCGCCCTGGTGGCCATTCAGCAGGTGGCGCCGTTCCTGGCCAGCGGACTCCTGGCGGCGCGCGGTGCCCTGCCCCTGGCCGTGGACCTGGCCGACATGGCCCGCCGGCGGCAAATCGAATCCCTCGACCTGCTGGGCGTGGACGTGGTGATGATGGTGGCGACACCGCGCGGCCTGGCCCTGGTGGTCGCCGCCTGCGCCCATGCCGCCCTGGCGATGATCGTCAGCGCGCTTTCGGCGGCGCTGGCGCTGACGCTGATGCTGGACCTGCCGCAATCGGTGTGGGTCGCCGCCTTCCGCTGGGTGGTGGAGCCGGGCATGCTGGCTTCAGTGGCCGCCCAGATGGCGGTTTCCTCGACCGTGGCCGTGGCCGTCGGGGTGGTGGACGGCCTGGACCCGCGCCGCCGCGACCGGCTGGCGCTGTCGGGAGTGGCCCGCTCCGTGATGCTCAAGGCGGCGCTGATCGTGGTGCTCATCAACATGGCGTTCACGCTGTGGCGGATCGACGAGTTGCCGGTGCTGGTGCTGCGATGACCCGGGACGACGGATCGGAAGCCCTGCCCGTAACGATGCGGGGCGTCGTGGCCCTGGACGGCACCGGCCGGCGCATCCTGGACGGCATCGATGCCGCCGTGCCGGCACGGGGCCTGCTGTTGGTCACTGGCTCCGGGGGGGCCGGCAAGAGCGCCCTGCTGCAAGCCCTGGCGGACGTGCTTCCCCTGCGGGCAGGCGACATCCGAATCGGTGGCTGGACCCCGGCGCAGGCGGTGCGGCGCCACGCGATCGCCGCTGTGTTTCAATACGATGCGCTGCTGGCGGGCTTCACGGTGTTCGAAAATGTGCTGCTGGCGCTCATGCAGGGCCTCGGTCTGCCCCGCCGCCCAGCGTTTCTGCGCGCGCAGGTGCTGCTGGCCCAGTTCGGCCTGATCGACGAAATGCACCGGCCCCCGCATCGCCTGTCCGAAAGCCAGCGACGCCGCGCCCTGGTGGCCCGGGCGATGGCCGTGCAGCCGGCCGTGCTGCTGCTCGACGATGTCCTGGCCGCCCTGGACGACCCGGGCCGGGCGCTCATGCGCCGCGTGCTCGCACCCCCGGGTGGGCGGCTGGCCACCGTGATCGCCACCGCCACCCGGGCCGAGGACCTGCGGGACCTAGCCGACGCCCACCTGGTGCTGGAAAGGGGCGTGCCGGTGCGGGGCACGCCTGCTATAGAGGCCCGATGAGTGACGGCCGCCGGTCAAGGCCGGCGGACAGGATGAAGGCATATGCGGGATAGCCACCTCGCCACCCAGAACCGGCTTGTCGGCGGTCTGACCCTGATTGTGGGGCTGCTGGTGGCGGCGGTGTTGGCCGTGGCCTGGCCGACGCTGCTGCGCGACGACGGGACGGTGCTGCATACCCTGACCACCGACGTGGATGGGCTCCAGACCGGGTCCATCGTGGTGTTGAACGGCCACGAGATCGGTCAGGTCACCGACGTGACGGTGACGGGCGTCGAGGCCGGCGCTCCCCCTGTCCTGGACGCCGCGCGACCGCTGTTCCGCGTCGCTTTCACGGTCGCCGACGACGTGACGATGCCGGCCGACACCACCCGGCTGCGGATGGCGCGCCCCAACCCGGTCAGCCTGGCGCGCCTGATCGTCGTCCAGGTTGCTCCCGAGGCGACCGCCACCGCCCCAGCGTCCCCCCCCACGGCAAAAGGGGGGGACGACGCCTGTGACGCCGCCCAGAGCACGGCACGCGCCGCCCCGCCCCCGCCCGTCTGCCCACCCCCCGCCGGAGAGACCTTCGGCGCCGGCGACTGCATTCCCATGGCCGGCGCCGACGCGTTTCCTCCTGAGGGGCTGGACGGCCTGTTGCTTCAGGCCAACGCCCTGCTGTGCGAGACACGCGCGACACGGGCGCGGATCGACGAGACCCTGGCGGCGGTGGACGAAACCTTGTTCGTATTCCGCCAAGCCGGCCTCGACGTGGCCGATATCGTCGCCACGGCGCGCCCGGTGCTGCAACGTGCCCTACCCAGCTACGAAGCCCTGCCGGACCGCCTCGATCGCAGCCTGGATGACTTCGACACCGCCCTTGCATCCGTCGAGGACACGATCGGCGTGGAGATCCCAGCACGCCTCGACCGCTTCCGCCAGGACATCGTCGGCCGCGCCGATCGCCTGCTGGATCCGGCCACCCTGGCGGCCTTCAATCAGGCGGTGCGGGATCTGGAGGTCCTGGTGGCCGAAAGCGGCCGCCAGAGCTTCCAGGTGATGCAGAACCTGACCGCCGCGAGCCGCAATCTCAACGAGATCGCCCGCGAACTGAGGCGTGACCCGGCCGGGTTCTTGTTGCGCGATCGAGGAGGGTCCGAGCCATGACCCCACGTCCTCCCTCCCATCGGCGCCGGCCCACGCGGCGCCCGGCCACCATTCTTGGCCTGACCTTGCTGGCCATCGCGATCGTCGGCTGCGCGCCCGGGACCGCGCCCGAGGAGACCGTCTATCGCCTGGAGGCGACACCGGACCCATCGGCCGACCCGCCTCGGGGATCCGTCGAGGTACAGAGCCCGCGCGTGGCCGGCGCGCTGGCCGGGTCCTTGGGCTTACGGGTGGTCTACCAGGGCGCGGTGATTCGGGTCGACGAGGTCCCGGGCGGACGCTGGGAAGATCCCCCGGCCGAGGCGATGGAGCGGACCCTGCGATCCGTGTTCCTGCCGCGTCCGGACGCGGCACCCGATGGGCCGCGCTGGCGCCTGTCCTGGAGCGTGGACCGGGTCGAGGCTGTTGTCCCCGCCGGCGCGGTCGATCCCACCGAAACACGCGTCGTGCTGACCTGGTCCTTACGACGGGACCGGGACCGTGAGGACAGGGCCGCCGGCTCGGTCCGCGAACAGGCGACGGTGCCCGCCGATGCCGCGCTGCCCGACCTCGTCTTGGCCTTCAACCAGGCGGTCACGCGCGCCTTGGCACGCCTGGTGGCGGAGGTAACGACAGCCACGCGCGCACCCTGACCCGGATCGCGGGAGCTTGCGAACGGGCGCGGCGTGGAACCGGGCAAGAGGGGGAAACCAGAGCCATGACCAGCCACCAACCCGGCGACAAGGACGATGCGCTGCGAACCGTGGAGACGTTGCTCGGCCAGGGCCATGTTCTCCAAGCCTACGACCGGGCCGTAACCGCGCTCCGCCAGCACCCGGCGGATCCCTGGCTGCGTCATCGCGCGGTGCTGAGCCTGGCGCGCAGCGGTGCCCTGGCCCATGCCGAACGCAAGTACGCCCAGTGGTTCGGCACCGCCGACCCGGACCCCGACGCCGACCCGGTGTTCACCATCGAGCGCCTGACCCTGGGCGCGCGGCTGATCAAGGATCGCGTCCACGCCGCGCCGCCGATCGACAAGCCGCACCAGGCGCGCCGCGCCGCCGATGCGTACGCAAGCGCCTGGCGCCTCGCACTGGACGCCGGCCGCCCGGATCTGGCCGCCTATCCGGCCGTCAACGCCGCCAGTCTATGCCTCGCCGCCGGCGACATGGCGCGAGCCCATGACCTGGCTCGGGCGGTTCTGACCCTGCCCTTGGGGGAGTCCTACTACGGTCACGCCAATCGCGCCGAAGCGTTGTTGGTGCTGGGCGACGTAGTGGGCGCCCGCGCGGCCCTGCAACGGGCGCGGCCGGCCGACGGCGCCGATCTGGCGGCCGTGGCCGCGACCCGGCGCCAGTTCGCCTGGATTCTCCGCACCCTGGCGATCGTTGACCCAACCCGTCACAAGCCGGCGGCGACGGTGCTGGACCCGCTCACCATGCCGGCGGTGGCGGTGTTCACCGGCCACATGTTTCGGGAAGGCTGCGCCGAGGAAGCGGACCTCAAGGCTCGCCTGCGCGCGGTGATCGACACCAAGGGCATCGGCATCGGTGTCACCGCGCTGGCCTGTGGCGGCGACATCCTGTTCGCCGAGACCCTGCTGGAGGCCGGGGGTCAGGTGCTGGTTGTGTTGCCGTTCGCGATCGAGGCGTTCCTCGACACCTCGGTGCGGCCCGGCGGCAAGTCCTGGGAACCGCGCTTCCATGCCTGCCTGCGCCGCGCCACCGAGGTGACCTTGGCCACCGAGGACGGCAGCGGCGACGACCCGGAGCTGTTCGCGTACGGCGCCCGCATGGCGGCCGGCCTGGCGTTGCATCACGCGCGCCTGCTGACCACCACGGCGGAGATGATGGCCCTGTGGAACGGTAAACCCGCCAGCGGCTCGGCCGGCACCGCCGCCGACATCGCCCATTGGCGCCAGGCCACCGGCCGCGAGGCCCTCGTGGTGCCATGCCCGCCGTTGCCGCGCCCCGCCGCCGCGCCCGCCACCCGCGCGCCACTGAAACGCACCCTGGCGGCCTTGCTGTTCGGCGACATCCACCACTTCTCGCGGCTCGACGAGCGCCAATGCGTCCTCTATCAGGACCGTGTCGTGCCTCGCCTGGCCGCCGCCATCGACGCCACCGCCGCGGGCCAGGTGCTGTACGCGAACACCTGGGGCGATGGGCTGTTCCTGGGCATCAACGACATCGTCGCCGCCAGCCGTTGCGCCATGGCGCTGCATGCCACCCTGGACGACCTGGCGCACGATCATCTGGACCTGCCGCCGCTGCGCATGCGCCTGTCCGGTCATTTCGGACCGGCGGTACCGTTCTATGATCCCATCATCGGCCGGCGCAGCCTGATCGGCGCCCAGGTCATCCGCGCCGCCCGCATCGAGGTGGCCACCCCGCCCGGCGAGACCTACGTCACCAACGCCTTCACCGCCGCGTTGATGCTCAGCCAGGACAGCGGCTTCGTGGCCGACTATGTGGGGCAGGTCACGCTACCCAAGCACCATGGCGTCCTGGCCCTGTCGGCCTTGCGCCGGGCGGAGGGAGACACCGATCCCCGCGCATGAGCGTCTCCGGACCGTCCGCGATCAGCGGTTCAGGGCGGAGTCATGCTCACCGTCATCCCAGCCTGGCCGGCTGTCCTGGTAGATCCGCGCCGCATGCGGCTCACTCAGGCCGGCGGGGTCCTGGTGAATCACCACGTCCGCCCCCGGGAAGGCATCGTGCAGGGCGCGCGCCACCTGGTCGGCGACGATATGCGCCTGCCAGAGCGGCATGCATCGATCCATGTCGATGTGAAGCTGTATGAATCGATCGGGTCCCGAGGAGCGTGTGCGCAGGTCATGAACGTCCAGCACCAGAGGCTGGTCGCGGGCGATGTCCAGGATGCGCTGGCGATCGGGTTCGTCGAACTCCTTATCCATCAGCAGGTTCAGCGAAACCCGCAGGATGCCCCAGGCGTTGGACAGCAGATAGACCGCGATTCCCACCGCGAAGAGCGGGTCCACCCAGGTCCAGCCTGGCCCCGTGGCCAACAGCAACGCGGCGATCACGCTAAGGTTGACGAGCACATCTCCGGCGTAGTGCACGGAATCAGCCTTCACGGCCACCGAACCGGTTTGACGCACCACATACTTCTGGAAGGCCACCAGGCCCAGGGTGGCGACGATCGACACCACCATCACCGCGATGCCGATCCCCGACCGGGTCACGGGCGCCGGGTCCAGGATCCGGCTGCCGGCCTCGAACACCAGAAACAGGGCCGAGCCGCCGATGAAGGCTGCCTGGGCCAGCCCGGCCAGGGGCTCCGCCTTGCCATGCCCGAAGCGATGGTCATGATCGGCCGGCTCCAGCGCCACCCGCACCGCCAGGAGGTTGAGCACCGAAGCACCCACGTCGAGGACCGAGTCGACCAGCGTGGACAGCAGGGCCAGCGACCCGGTCATCAACCACGCCAGCAACTTGATCACGATCAGCGATCCGGCCACCGATACCGCGGATATGGTGGCCAGGCGCATCAACCGCCCGGCCTGCCCATCCGGGCGGGATGCTTCCGAAGCAAAAGGAATGTCCGTCATGCGGGATGCCTCCGTTGCCCCCGCTCCGATCAGGGAAACAGGCGATGGGTCCGCCATGCGGCCCCATCCCATTCATAGATCAGGCGGTCATGCAACCGAAAGGGGCGGTCACGCCAGAACTCTATGCGTTCCGCGATCACGCGCCCGCCGGTCCAATGTGGCGGCCGTGGCACCGGCCCGACCGCATATCGCGCCGCATACAGTGCCACCCGGCGTTCCAGTTCCATTCGGCCCGACAACGGTCGCGACTGATCCGATGCCCAGGCACCAATACGGCTGTCGCGGGCTCTGGAGTTGAAGTAGGCATCGGCCTCTTCGTCGGACACCATCGCCACCGGTCCTTCCACCCGCACCTGACGGCGCAAGCTCTTCCAGTGGAAGCACAGGGCGGCACGAGGATTGGCCTTGAGATCCTCGCCCTTGCGACTGTCCATGTTGGTGTAGAAGACGAACCCGCCGTCCGGCCCCGGAGTCTCCACCACACCCTTCAACAGCACCATGCGCGCCGACGGGCGGCCATCCGGCATGGCGGTGGCCAGGGCAACGGCATTGGGATCGTTGGGCTCGCTCTGTTCGGCGTCCGTCAACCAGGCCTTAAACAGAGCAAAAGGATCGGACTCTTCAGGGGCAGACACGCGGAACCCTCCATCATGGCACGACACCCGGGATGCACGGCTCCACCATCGACTGCGGGCCGGTCCGGGCCGCCCCAGCGGGGCGCTTGCCATCGTTGGGAGGTGTTTACCGGACCACGGCACCAATGACCATGCCCTTGCCGGCGGCGCCTGGCCATCGGCGCCGTGTCATGCGGAGCCCTTGGGCCTGCCAGAACCATCAACCCGTCGCATAAGACCCATCGGCCCCACAATTCGGCCATCCTCGCGACTCACACTCGGCGTAGGATGATCATCCCGGGCTGGCGATACCCTACCCCAAGGGACGGGTGTTCGCGACGTTGCGCCTCGGGCCACCGAAAGGGCGGCGCAGCCCCGTCGGGGGCCGTCCGGATGGTGCCGCGTTTCCCTCCTCGTTCCGGCGGTGGCCGCCGCGCAACCCCTCCGACGTCTCAGCAAAGAGGCTTACCCATGACCCGATTCGCCCCGCGCTCCGTTATCCTCACCCTGTCCGCCGCCTTGCTCCTCGGCCCGACGCTCTCGGCTTGCCAGTCGATCCGCGCCAATCCCAACCAGACCGCCGGAACCCTGGGCGGCGCCGCCTTGGGTGGCTTCGTCGGCTCCCAGTTCGGGGGCTCCGCCGAGTGGACAGCGGCCGCCACCGGCCTGGGCGTTCTGCTCGGCGCCGCCCTGGGCAGCGAGTTGGGGAGCGCCCTCGACGAACGCGATCGCCGGCAGATGGCGATGGCCCAAAGGCGTGCCTATGCCGCGCCGGTCGGCGAGACCATCCGCTGGGACAACCCCAACAGCGGCAACTCCGGCACGTTCACGCCGATGCGGGACGGCTACACCAACACCGGGCGGTACTGCCGTCAGTTCCGCACCACGGTCACCATCGGCGGCCGTCTGGAGGAAGCCACGGGCACGGCGTGCCGCAACGCGGTCGGCGAGTGGGAAATCGTCAGTTCACAAGGCTGAACGCCGCGGCGGTCTGTCGATCGCCGGCCAACGCGGGTCCCGTCAGGCGGACGGCGACGGAGACTGTCCTTTCCCGGCGGCACGACCATGCGGAGCGTTCCGCCGGACGGCGGGTCTACGTTAGAGTGGGACGACGAGGTTTCCCTCACCGTCCACCACGGATGACCCGCATGCAAGGCACGCTCCGGCCGAACAACGATGACGATGCTTCGAACAATGGCCCTTCGTCGTCCCGGTCTCAGGCTCCGGTGGCGAACACAGCCAATGGTGGGGCTGACTCGTCGGCGTCCAATGGGGCGCCGTCGGCGCGGCGACATCGATGGTGGTGGCCGTCGACCCTGACGGTGGTGGCCATTGCCTTCTTCGTCAGCATCGGCGGCATCCTGGCCACCGTCTGGGCCTACGCAGACATGATCGTGGTGATGGGACGCGGCCTGTCGATCCTGATCCTGGGCGTGATGTTCATCATCGTCCTGAACCTGATCGCCATCATTCTCATGTTGGTTCTGTTGAACACCATCAAGGACCGCGACGAATAAAACCGGCCGCGTCGACAACCGCACCGCGACCGGCCTATCCCGTCGTCGAGCATGGTGATCCATGCCATCGCGTCGTTGCGCCGTCCCCTTCAGTGTTCGAATCACATGTTCGGATAGCCAGGATCTAAACCGTCGATTCGAAGAGCAACAGGGGACCGTGGCGTACCATGCCCCCGAGTCCGCGCTCTGACGTTCGGCTGGTGGCTCGGCCCGAGGCGACGCCTACGACGCCATCGCCTCCGATGGTGCATCGGCGGCCGTGGCGGTGCACCGCGCCTCGAAGTCCTTCAGGGCCGTACGATACCGGCTGGCCATCGCGGCATCGCCACGACGATCGGCCTTCTGAGCCGCCTCGCCGAGCACAGCCCGAATGGTGGCCGCTCCCTTGGGTTGCCGGAGGGTCATTTCGGTCCAAGCCGCGGCCAGCATGGGCAGCAGGGACTCGCTTTCGGCGATGGCCGCCACATGGGATGACGTGGATGCGGTCAAAGCTTTCACGGTCTCAGGGTCCAGTCTCATGGCACTACCTCCACTCGTAACCTGTCCACCGTCGGCGGCGTTCGCCGCGTCACCCCCAAAACTCCGCCCCGACGAACGCCTTTCGCGCTGTCGTCCGGGCGCCCCGTCACTGAGCCGCCCGTTCCTTCTCGACGAGGCGATCCAGCCGATCCGCCGCCGCGAAGTCGCCTCGCAAGCGGGCTTCCGCCGCGCGTTCCGCAAGGATTTCGACCACGTGCTGCCTCCCACCCGCCGTCCGCATCTCGCCGGCCGCCCAAGCAGCAGCGATCACCGGCGGCAAATGCTCATGGCACGCCAGCACGTCCAATTCGTCGTCATCCTCCAAGCCGCAGAAGGCGATGCAGTCCTGTACACTCAACATAAGGGTCGTCTCCCGGACTCCCTGTCACACGTGGGCTTCAGAATGGACGCGCCACCCGAAGCACGGGGTCCGGTCGCTGCTCCGCGTTCAGACGTCGGCCACGCTCCGTGGGGTGGTCGGTCCGTGTGCGGCGGTGACATCGAGGCGTGTTGCCCCGCTTTGCTGCCCAGTCGCAGACGGATTTGGTGGTACACCAATCTCGCCGCGCACCCAACCGCTGCCCTAACGTCAGATTGCTCACGACCGTGATCAAACTTTAACACCGACCTGTAAATTGTTTCAAGGTGATCAGCCGAACGGAAACGCGGCGTCGAAATGACACTGATCAAGGGATAGCGTCTTCGGAAGTGACATCAAGGGTTGGATCTGTGCTCTTCACGATCGGCACATCTCAAATCTTACACCAGGCACCCCGCAATAGGCGCATGCTTCTTGGTTCTATAGAATGATTTTTGAGATCCGTCTTTTGATAAGACTCTACCTCAAAAGGAGCAGGTCGCGCGCCCGTCCGCCGCTCGAGGAGAACAAGCAAACGGGACGGACTCGCTTTGTTTAACGCGAGTCGACCAATCAATACCATTATAGAGAATCATGACAAGGCGGACGGCAACCCAGACGGAGGCGGCCTCAGTTCGGCGCGCACCCGCTGACGCAACAGGTCGATGGGCACCAGCGACCCCGTGTCGGCCCGCATGTGCCAAAAAGTCCAGCCGTTGCAGGCTGGCGCGCCTTGAACCGCCGCGCCCACCTGATGGATGGACCCCCGGTGCTCGGCACTGATGATCGTGCCATCCGCCCGAACCCGCGCGGACCAGCGTCCATTGGCATCCGACAGGACCGAGCCCGGCGGTAGCAAGCCCCGTTCCACGACCACCCCGAAGGGCACCCGAGGCTCGGTCCGCTTGCGCGGCGTGATCAGCAACGTGGGGTCGTCCACCGGTTCCGCAGCGGCGATACGCGCCCGCGCGGCGTTCACATAACCCGCCTCTCGCTCGATGCCGATCCAGCGTCGCCCCAGCTTCTTGGCCGCCGCCGCCGACGTCCCGGCCCCCAGAAACGGATCCAGGATGATGTCTCCAGGGTTCGACGAGGCCAGAATGACACGATACAGAAGGCTCTCGGGCTTTTGGGTCGGATGCAGCTTGCGGCCGTCGTCATCCTTCAGCCGCTCCGGCCCCGTGCACAGTGGCAGGGTCCAGTCGCTGCGCATTTGAAGACCCTCGTTGAGCGCCTTCATGGCCTCGTAGTTGAAGGTATAGCGCGCATCCGGCCCCTTGGAGCACCACACCAGGGTCTCGTGGGCATTGGTGAAGCGGGTGCCGCGAAAGTTGGGCATGGGGTTGGTCTTGCACCAAACCACATCGTTCAGCACCCAGAAGCCCAGATCCTGCAAGGCCGTGCCGACCCTGAAGATGTTGTGGTACGTGCCGATGACCCACAAGGTACCGGTGTCCTTCAGAACCCGGTGACACGCCTCCAGCCAGGCGCGGGTGAAGGCATCGTAGTCGGCGAAGCCGTCGAAGCGATCCCAGGCATCATCAACCCCATCCACGCGACTGTTGTTCGGCCGCAGGAGATCGCCCCCAAGCTGCAGATTGTACGGTGGATCGGCGAAGATCAGGTCCACCGATGCCGGCGGCAGGCCATTCAGGATGTCGATGCAGTCACCTTGATAGATGCGATTGGTCTTCAGCGTGGTCATCAATCGGTCCCGAGGCCAGGGAAACGGACCGGCCGCACGACGCCCGCATGGAGCGTCAACGACCGTGGTTTCTCCTTGTACCTCGCCCGAGTCGCGATGGCAATATTCTTCTATATCAATGTTCTACAGGTTATTTTGAAAGTAGAATGAGAGGATATGCATCGAGTCGTTAAGACCACAAACTGTAGTACCCCTGGACTCGGGCACGCGCCAAACCTGGGATAAGGGCACGCCGACGACAGGCCATCCAAAGGATCGCCCAACCGACTCCAAGGGTTTTGCGAAGGAATGGACGCTGGAATCAGACCGATCGTGACAGCGCATCCTCGGCGTCTTCGGTGTCGGCCAACAGGGTCCGCACCGGGCCATAGGAGCGTCGATGCTGGTCGGTCACCCCCAGACTGCGCAAGGCCGCCAAGTGCTCGGCCGTCGGATACCCCATGTTCCGTTCCCAGCCATAGCCGGGATGGCTGCGCGCTAGATCGCGCATGATTCGATCACGAGTGACTTTGGCGACG
>Ga0126339_10001888_pt1 | contig 14668 bp, 10 predicted proteins | sample OrbTmetagenome_2_FD_92532 | JGI IMG/M metagenome (GOLD analysis project Ga0126339, IMG submission 92532) | Coral microbial communities from Petempiche,Puerto Morelos, Mexico - Orbicella T R C metagenome | ecosystem: Host-associated > Invertebrates > Cnidaria > Coral | place: Petempiche,Puerto... | reverse complement strand
GTAAAATACATCAAAATAAGTAGACTCTTTTGCAAGCATTTTCAGTGTTGATCCGACAAATCTGTCGACCATAAATATGTGTTCCAACAATAATAATAACAGCTTTATTGAAGTGTCAATGTACTTAGTTTTAACTAATAATTGGGAACAAGCTCACAGGGGGTTTCTTTCCCCTTGTTATCTTTTCAACCAGGAAGCAAAAGTGTAAACAAAAGACAGGGTAAAAATCATTTAAGCTTTTCAAAATCAAGTATTTGGGAGTTTCTTTCCAAGTTTATGTACATTTCACATCCCACTTAGAGTTCAGATCAATGTACTAAAATAAACAAGACAAGTATAGAGAACTCAACTTTAATCTAGACTTAACTCGTTGCCGGTTGAACATGGACAACTCAACATGAAAAACTGAAGTGTTTAAACTGCAAAGCGGTGAACGAAGGTCCTGCTTGATTGAACGCTGGATCTCAGAGCAGATCTAATCAGCCAAACTTGAAAAGGAAAACGATGATACGTGACTACTGCAAGGTTGACACAACGTCGTAGAGTTAAAACAATATTTCGGCTCGCCTCAAGTTTAGATTTCACTAAATTATAAAAATGAAACTACAATATTATACAATAGTGCCGACGTTTGTCTTGCATTCAGTAGCTGTCTCGTTCATGAAAAGTTGTTCGTTTCGCTCATATAAACTCATTAAGGTCAAGGAATAAGACACATTCTCATCAAAGCTTACCACATTAGCTTTTCAGGTCACTTTCCAGCAAACAAATGCACATCTCCTGGTCATTTTGAACGCCTGGACGACTCAAATGCTCCTGAAATTCCGCCTTCAAGTTGGCCATAGTACTAATTCGAACAGTCGAAGTCAACTCCACTTCAATTTAGCGAAACACCACTCGGGCCGACTAATTACTACGAGCAGTGTCTACACCTCAGTTATTGAGTGCATATCGGAGTCCCCGCAACAAACACGTTTCTACGCTTCGCGTATCCACGAGTTTAAAAAGGGTCACACTTGGAAAAATAAGTCACATTTAGAAAAGGCGGTCTCACCTGGAAAAATAGGTCACATTTGGAAAAAAGAATCATTCTTGGAAAAATGGGTCATCCCATTGTTCTATTGACGAAATTAATCGTAGTCTCTTCGCTTTGGACATTGAAACTTATCAATGGATGCTGAAATTAACGACACGCCCGGAACACTCATTACGAACTCTGCAGCAATATTTAGGTTTCAATACAACACGCAAACGATTTGAACCTGGTCACAACCTCTTCATATTCCCAGTAGTGCATTCCGCCCCCCTAAAATACAATAGATCCTATCATAAAAACCACATCAACTTGTTTTTCATTCACACCTTAAACCTAGTAGTAGAGTGGCTAAGACTCAATTCAAAAACTCATCTCATGAATGGGAAAAGCTCACCCTTCATCGCATGCTCGTAGTTATATGCCAAACACTATGTTTCTTTGACTGATTATCCAGTTACAAATGATTATCAAACCCGCCCACAAAATCCTCAGCCTAACCCACAGAATATGTCGAAGTGAGCCCAATATATGAATACTTCCTTCTCGTTTATATAGGAATAAATATGACCGTTCTGAACTGTATCGGGATCAAATCTTCTCACACACCATTTACCTTTACAACAAGAAATTTGATTGGCTGCTTATTGTAGATCCAATCTGATTGGTGTGACATACATACATCTCTCACTCACTCACTCACTCACTCACTCTCTCACTCATCCATTTACCCGTCCATAACATACCCGACGCGCCGACTAAGAGGTATTTTTTTACAAACAAATAACTCAAAAATGGGTCTCATTTGGAAAAATAAGTCACACTTGGAAAAATGGGTAAAACTTACAAAAACGGGTCACACTTTGAAAATCGGGTTACACCTGGAAAAAATAGGTCACACTTGGTAAAAGGGTCACGCGTTGAAAAAAGGATCACACTTTGAAAAAAGGGTCATACTTGGCAAAGTGGGTCACACTTGAAACAATAGGTCACATTTAGAAAAGGGGGTCACACTTGGAAAAATGGGTCACAGTTGGAAAAAGAGGTCACACTTGAAAAAAGAATCACACTTGAAAAAGGGTCACACTTGGAAAAATTGGTCACATTTGGAAAATGGGTCACACTTAGAAAAAAGGTCACATTTGGATATGGGTCAAACTTGAAAAAAATGGGTCAATTTTGGAAAAAGGTCACACTTGGAAAATCGAGTCGCACTTGGAAGAAAGGGTCATACCTGGAAAAATGGGTCACATTTGGAAAAATGGGTCACACGTGGAAAAACGGGTCATATTTGGAAAAACTGATCACGTTTAGAAAATAGGTAACCCTTGGAAAAATAAGTGACATTTGAAAAAACGGGTCAACCATGGAAAAATAAGTAAAACGTGTCACATCTGGTGAAAAGAGTCACACTTGGAAAAATTGGTCACATTTGGAAAAATGGGCCACAAATAGAAAAATGGGTCACCTTCGAAAAACGGATCACACTTGGACAATCGGGTTACACCTAGGGAAATGGGTCGTACTTGGAAGAAAGGGTCACACCTTGAAAATTGTGTCACACTTGGAAAAATGGGTCATATTTTAAAAAATGGGTCACACTTGGAAATATGCGTCACACTTGGGAAAGTGGGTCACATTTGGAAAAACGGGTCACACTTTGAAAATAGGGTTACACCTGGAAAAATAGGTCACACTTGGAAAAACGGGTCATACTTGGAAAAATGGGTCACACTTGGAAAAATTGGTCATATTTAAAAAAAATGGGTCAAACTTGGAAATATGCGTCACACTTAGAAAAATAGGTCACACTTGGAAAAACGGGTCACACTTTGAAAATAAGGTTACACCTGGAAAAATAGGTCACACTTGGAAAAACGGGTCATACTTGGAAAAATGGGTCACGGATGGAAAAATGGGTAACACTTCGAAAAACGGGTCAAACTTGGACAATTGGGTTACACCTGGAAAAACAGGTTACACTCGGAAAAACGGGTCATACTTGGAAAAATGGGTCACACTTGGAAAATGGGTAACATTCGGAAAAATGAGTCACACTTGGAAATATGCGTCACACTTGGAAAAATGGGTAAAACTTGGAAAAACGGGTCACACTTTGAAAATCGGGTTACACCTGGAAAAATAGGTCACACTTGGAAAAACAAGTGAAAAAGGGGTCAAACTTGGACAATCGGGTTACACCTGTGAAAAATAGGTCACACTTGGAAAATGGCTCACACTTGGAAAAAAGGGTCACACATGGAAAGAAGGATCATACTTGGAAAAATGGGTCACGCTTTGAAAAAACGGTCACACTTGGAAAAGTGGGTCACACTTGAAAAAAGTCACACTTGGAAAAGTAGGTCACATTTAGAAAAGGGGGTCACACCTGGAAAAATGGGTCACCCTTGGAAAAACGGGTAACACTTTGAAAAATGGGTCACACTTGGAAAAATGGCTCACGCTTGGGAAAAAGGGTTTTTATTTGGAAAAAAGGATCACACTTGGAAAAATGTGTCACACTTTAAAAAGAAGGGAAAAAGGGGGGTTACACTTGGAAAAAAGTGTCAAACTTGGAAAAATAGGTCACACTTGAGAAAATGGTTAACACTTGGAAAATTGTGTCGCACTTTGAAAAGTGGGCCAGACTTGGAAAAAACAGTGCCGAACCTGGAAAAACGGGTCACACTTTGAAAAATGGATCGCATTTGGAAAAATGGGTCACACTTGGAAAAACGGGTCACATTTGAAAAAATGGTTCACACTTAAAAAAGTGGGTGACACTTGAAAAAATGGGTCAAACTTGGAAAAAAGGGGTCACACTTGGACAAAAGTGTCAAACTTGGAAAAATAGGCCACACTTGAAAAAATGGTTCACACTTTGAAAAATGGTTAACACTTGGAAAATTGTGTAGCACTTTGAAAAGTGCGCCAGACTTGAAAAAAACAGTGCCACATCTGGAAAAACGGGTCACACTTGGAAAAATGGGTCGCATTTGGAAAAATGGGTCACACTTGGAAAAACGGGTCACACTTGGAAAAATGGGTCACACTTGGAAATATGCGTCACACTTGGAAAAAAATAGGTACGCAGTGCGTACATGATCGGACATGCAATACATGCATATTACCTTGTTAACAGTAATAAGTTTTGTAGTGATCCCTCGTCATTTTATTTGAAACATGAACAATACATATATAGATATAAAACCAACTACTAAAACGGATTTATTTAGATGCAGTTACTCTTTAAAGACCAAGTAAAGACGTTTATTGCAAGCTTGCTCAGATGACAACTTAGATGGTACAAATATGGAATGATTTCTACTACTCTGGTCATTATGTACTGTCTTGTCAAACCTTATTTAGCCAAATTATCCTTGTTTACACTCATCTGACAGGTCTGTTATGCTGAAAATGTGATGTAGGCTAGGCGAGTAAGATGTAACCATTTCAGTGTCCTACAAGCAGAATAAAAGAGGGTATGAATCATAATCATTATAATTTATTAACAATTCTTTTATATCTATATATTATATTGACATTCCCTGCCAAACTTTCACTGAAGTGCAAGCTAAAATTAATGTTAATTACAGACACTTTCTATGGTAATCACAAAGAAGCAAAAACGTTTGCCGAGTGCACTTTGACAGCAAGCTGTATAAAGAATCTCCTTTGTGTAAGATCTGAGCCATAGCAGCAGCACTGGAAATCAGTCTATGGTGTTGATGAACAATGTAAATTAGAGAGTTTGCTACACAGTCTTCCCTGTGAGTGAGGAGCCGAAATAGTTAACTGACATCAAAGTCGGTCACAATTGGGCCTGGGTTTGTCTCAACGCAGTCAACACCGCTGCCAAGTCGAAGTCTTAATTCAGGGATACATGCTTTATAGAAACGACACAAAAATATCTGTGTAAGCCAGAGACGATTCATTTTCGTTATTTCGAAATAACAAGTCACTCATTTCAGTACTGCTAAATAAATCGATATGAAGTAAAACGAAAGCAGCATAGCACACCAGAATTTTTCCTTGAAGCATCCTCGATACTCCCTGAGAGCAAAATAAATGCTATGCATGCCAACAACAAGTCTGTCCTTTTTGTGTTATGAAGTTTGGTGCCCAAATTTGGTACAGAATGATTAAGGTGCTCATAACTAATTCGAAGTTTCTCTAGGAAATAATCAAGGTAATTCTCGATCATTTTCATAAGAACTATTGACTTTGTCTGTGACTGGTCCCTCAGACGATGTACAATCGGCGCCCGATATCTCGAACCTTCAAGGAAAACTGGAAAAGGTTCGAGTTATTGGGAGTTCGAGTTATCAGGGGTTGAGAACAAAGGACCGAAAATAAGAAAAAAACGGTGTTTACCATATTTCTACTTTCGTGTTTCTATCCATACAGTGTTTATTCCAATCAAATTTAATTATAGACGTAACGTGAAACGGAACAAAGCAAAGCAAAGCAACAGGAGCGGGTTTTAAAAAGAAACAAGGTCGGGCTACTGCTACAGAGTTCGTGGGCTTCACGCGACTTGTAGTTTCAATATTTTTCCGGGACTTACCCTTTTCCAATGAGAAATTGGAAAAGGCATCGGAAAAAGTTGAAGACCTTGGAGGATAAAATACAGTCCAAAATGTTAAAAACCGCATCCCGCAGGCTCGGAGAATACCGCAATTCGAAATTAAAATTACCGAAGTACCGCAAGAAAAAATGTCGAATACCGCAAACCCCAATGTCCCCCCTTCCCCGCTTTGCTAGGCGTTAATTTATAAACGGAAACATTTCCGTCTGAACATTTTTACGGTTAAAAAAAACAACACGGCTCAGTTGAAAGCAAAAAGGCCGACTGTTTTCCCGTTTTGACAGTAAAAAAGCTATCGCGGGTACCATTGCTTGATATATAAGTCTGAGTGCAGTGGATTAGCGCTATAAATGTTTCCAGAAAACTGAGAGGTTTCCAGTTACCTTGATTTTGTTTTCGGAATGATTCCGGTGACAAGTAGATGCCGTCTTTAACACGATTCTTGTCAAGAAGCATCAAATTATTTTTACCCTGCGGTTAAGTTGGCTTGGATTAAACTAGACCCCCTCCTGACTTTCCGCTATTCACTAGCTCAAAGTCAGTAGTGGGCGGCTATTTCAGAAACTCATGAATCTCGTCGTGACGACATATATGTAAAATATACCGAATGCAGATTTAACGAGGCTAGCAAAACTTGTCATTTCGTAATTTTCTCCTGAGCCTTGTACTTGCAGGGCCTGAATCTGATTCTGGTGGCGTCGTGCGGTTAAGTAAATTCTGATCTAAGCTAATGTCACAAAAACGAGTTCTGTAAGTTCAAGACTAAATCTCATAAGTGAGTACGTATCCGACAGCAACCGCGACACTATCACAGAGAAAATTACACTAAGAAGCCATATAGAAATCAGCACATGTGGGTCACAAATTCCTGATATCTGAGATGAAGATGAATTGCCAAGAATCTGTCTACACTTACAGCCACAACTTGGACTTATCAAAGCTACCACCTACATAGAAGAGATCTTACAGTGTATGTATATATTTGCGTTAATATATTCATAAAAATAATAATACTAAAACATACAAAGTCATTAACTCATTGTACATCTGGAACCTGTTTCTAGCTTCATATACCTCCCATGTCACCGATGCTCCATTTTCCATGTGTGGGTTATAGTTACTACTTGAGCAAATCAAAACTATATAAACATAACCGCTTGACAATAACAAGATTAAAAAGCACACGACAATTACGATGTAGTTTCATAGCGTACATATTTGACACTTTTTCTCTAAATGTAGACATGTACTGTCGTTTTCTGCGGCGCAAAGAAGCGTCTAGGTAATGCCTAGGTAATGCTCTAGGTAATAGCGAATCATTCAAAAAGAAGATTAGGCAAAAAGACCTCACGTCTTTTCTGTACAACAACAATAATCCTCCGTAGGAAAAAAGATGGCAACTGGTACATTTACCCATAGTTCTTAGCGAGCGAACCTTTACAACGTTCATAAAAACGTACAGAAACTTTACAAAACCGGAAGAACTTGAGCTACTTAATGTCCTTAGTACAGAGACAAATCTTGTAAAAATTTGGCTTTCTTTGTGCCTTGTTGGCTGTGTTAGGTTCGCAAGGCATTGTGGTAAAATGTACAGCCGCCATCTTTTTTCCCACGGTGGATTGTTGTAACCTCTGTAATTCTTAAAGACTCCCAATAATATGCCTACTGTTTTCGTCTGCTACTTATACATACATTTTTGCAGATTGATTGTACATGCATGTACACTTCCTTTTTTACTTATTTAATTGTAAATAATTTTAACTTTTTTTTTGTTGTGTCCCCAATTAGTAGTTAATGCTAAATACACTGACACTTCAATAAAGCTGTTATTACTGTTATTATCACCGCAAAATCGTAATTATTTACTCCAATATCGGCTACACAAGTAAGAGCGAACAATGGTAACGAGATCAAATAAATTCACTGATGAAGAATTTTTTGCAAACTCCGCAAAAAAAAAGACACCGCGGAAAATGCACTGAACAACTATTCACAGTTAGTCAGTTTAAGATTACCGTATACCTTCAGAGCACCTTTAGTGTGTCTCACGTTCAAACGATGTAGCGCGTCCGGTTTAAACTGTAGATACCTAAACCTCTATATCAAATTAAAGTTTATAGCGCTGGCTATCACAATATACTAAGAATTTTAAAATACAATGAATTGTCGAACTTCTCAAGACCTCTAAATGTGATTGTCCGAATCACCTTTTGAAAGCTACAAGACAAAGGGAATTTGGACAGTAGCTAGTTTGACATCTATAAAACAGAGAAGTGTCTGCCAATTTTTTATTTCCTAATAGAGAGCGATTTTTCTATGATCACCCCATATTTTTTAATCTTATTTCCAAAATGTTCGGTAACTTTCTTCTGAAATTGAATATAGCAAACCGCAGACAGCTTTTTTCGGCGCTTTAAGTTGGAAAACTGAGGTACAAATTGAAAAAGAGAAAAACACAATTCGCTTTGACTTGTAGCTTTCAACAGGTGATTCGGATGCTCGCATTTAGAGGTCGTAAACAAATTCGACAATTCATTTTATTTTAAAATTCTTGGTATAGTTTGCTAGCCAGCCCTATAAGCATAATTTGATGTAGGAGTTTAGGAATTTACAGTTTAAACCGGACGCGCTACATCGCTTGGACCTTAGTTAACACGACCCGTTTGTCTTCAGGCAGCTGCGTTAGACTGTTCGTAGTTCATATTATATACAAAAGGTGTTTATCAACAATAGCAACAATGAATGTGGGGAATAAATGGCATAGCACGGCCGGCCCTAAGATAAGTGGGGTACGCGATTTTTTAGCCAAGGCATGTTCCGCAGTAGCTCCATGATAGCGTGTCGAATGTGTCTCATCTTCCAGCAGTAAATTACTGGGTTCAAAGAAGAACCGAGAAATAAGAAAGTCATTGAAAAAATAATCCAACTCTTCAAGGGAACACTAGGCCCGTTGATTTCAGTGGCGACCGAACAAATCAACAAAGGCATATAACAAATCAAAAACACGAGATATACGTAGAATATACCGACTGCAGACTTAATGAGGCTAGCAAAACTTGCAATTTCGTTATTCTCTCCTATGTCCTGCACTTGCAGGGCTTGAATCTGATTCTCGTGGCGTCGCGCAGTGAAGTAAATTCTGATGTAAACTAATGTTGTAAGAAAGAGACCAACATATCCAAACGATGTCAGAAGTGAGGCCATATCAGGCAGCAACCAAAACACTACTACAGGAGAAATTACACTAAGCAGCCATATTGAGATCACCACAGCAACAACACGCTTGTGAGTCACAAGTTCCTGATATCTGAGATGAAGATGAATTGCCAGGAATCTGTCAACACTAACAGCCACAACACCCAAGAACGAAGCGAGACAAAACGTCGACAAAATCATAACAAATGCTGATCTGAAATTGCAGTCTTCAATATTTTGTTGTAACCACTTGACCAGGACCGACGAGTAAATTGGTTGAACAATTAATCCAACACCGACATCTGTAACAGCAAGATTCAGGAGCAGTGTCTTCAAAGTGTCTGGCGACGACGAAGTTTTTCTCATAGCGTGGATTGTTACAACATTCAACATGATGGCGGTATAGCTCAGAAAATTGTTAAATACAAGATTAACAAGGATAGTCCAACGAAGGTTTTCAAGTTCGGAGACATTCGGATAACTAAGTGACAACAGCTCACAAGATGACTTCTCCATTACATCCAATCAGTTTTTTAACGCCACTGGGCGATGACATTCAAGATATTTCTCGAAGCTGAGGTAGTGTTTTTTCTTGATTCCTTTCCTTATTAAAGTGATTATCCTGTGTCGGTAGACGGAGGCGGTAAAGTACTCCACAAATTACTCTTTCATGTATAATTTTCACATAGTGTACCTTAAGTGCTCGGGAGATGAAAATTAATATATTTTTTAATTTACAGACAGGTCTGTAATTACTTCTTACATTAAAACCACGAAGTACACGTCATTGTTCTCTGTGAGAACTACATGAAGTAAGCTATTTGTTCGGAAAACCTGAAAGGATCATTAGAATTTTCCGGCGTCACAAGCGCGGTAGATGAGAAGCCGATAACAATACTACGAGTGAACATCCCAGATGCCTGCTTTAGTGTTGAAGTGGTTAATGAACGTATATTTGCTTAACATTAATTTCATAAGAATAATAAAGAAAGAAAAACGTTATTAATTGATTGCACACCTGGAAAATGCTTCTAGTTCCATATACGGTGCATGCATAGTCCCATGGTAAACGAATGCTCCATTTTCCATGTGTGGGCTATAGTTACTACCTGAGCAAATCACAACTTTATGAACAGAAAAGCTTGACAATACCAAGATCAACACGTACATGAGTATTACAACGTAGGTCCATTACGTACATATCTGACACTTTGTCTCTACATCTAAACATGTACGGTTGGTTCCGGCAGCGAACAAAACCCTCTAATGCATTTGATCATATTCGTATGTTAATTTGTGGAATATAACTGTGATTATTAATTTTATTTATTTTCCAACTCAAGGTACACTTCTATTTAATGCTCTCCGAAAAAGCGACTACTGCAAAGTAACTATTTATTCCAATGTCGGCTCCACAACTAGGAGCTTACAATGGTGGCGAGTTCAGATGAATTCACTGATGAATAATCTTTTTTTAAAACACCGAAAAATAGACATAGAGTAATTGAAAACTACGAAAATCTTACTCATGGACGGAATCTACAATTTATTTTATTTTGCTTCCCAACGTGCTCAGTGGTACAACAATATTATTCCAGTAGTTGCTCTTTCTATCTAGTGTTTGATGAGACAAAAATTCGCGCTTCAAATTACAAGAGATGAAACCGCCTATGTTCAGGACGATTTCACGTAGTTTCAAGACGACAAAACGGTAAACCTTTTCAGACGATTTATTCTCAACGAACGACAACAACGTAATGCGACACAAACACTAAAAACGATACAAAGGTCAGTCGATCACGTGTATCGCAACGTGTCACGTGCCCTTGTTTTGGCGCGAACAGCCTAGTTTTCTGGAAGACAAAATCAAATGGAATAAAAACACAAAATTGAATTTTAATTTCCTTAAATAAATTTTAAATTTGCTTGACAAAGGGAAATGATTCATGTTGCTGCTGACAAATTAAGATTAAAACTCGGACGTACAAGGGGGGGTGGGGGTGGATGCCACCCCTCCCACCCCCTCCATTATAAGGTTTTTTCACATTTTTGAAATGAAGATTTACTCCAAGGGGCTGAAACTTTCAGTAGCTATTATTAATCCTCTGTAGAAAGTTTGAGATGTCAACTTATGTCTATCATTTTTGACAATTGCAACTGTAAATTTCATGCAGCTTTGGCCAAAAATCTTATTTCTTTTTGACACAATTCTGTATTTTTTCTAGTGTTCTTCATCAAATTGCAGAATTCACCAATTTGTACATTTCATTAGCATTCTGGCTTGATTTTGCATTAATTTCCGTTATTTCTTGACTTTTTAAAAAATAGGTACTTGTGTCTGCTGCAATGGAATGGAATAGAATATCTTTACAGATGGCAGTTTAATGGGCTAATACTTAGCCACACTTGAATTTGTGAGAACTCATACTTTGGGGAAACTTATGCTGGATTATTTCAAGGATATCTATAAACGCTGATGGTTGATTTTGTTGTGGAACTTTATTCTTTGGTAAGTAATTGATCATGACATGGTCTACATAACCACTCTTGATTGATGACACTTTTTGTTTTTAAAAGATATTTTTCAGCAGCATGGTTTGATTTTCTTATTTTAGCAGCTGGGAAAGCACTGTGCTTATACCACAGCTGGTCACAACAACTACAAGTATTTAATGGGCCCTGGGACACAATGTTATGGAACTTCGATATTAAGACAGCCATGTTTTGTATTTTTTCCTTTCTTGCTTTTTGACTTTCAGTGTTTTCATTCTCTTTAGTGGTTAAACTTAGCATATCATTGTTACATTCATAGTTTTCATTCTTTTTACCGGCCTTTCTGGTACTTCTGTAATAGTTCATGTAAGAATACCATTTTTCTGCTCATGAGTCTAGGATTTGCATTTATCATTTTCACTGCCTTTGGTGCCTTTTCTAATATTCTTCAGATCAGAATTGTGTTTTCTTTTTCTACCACTTGTATATATGTTCTTGCTCAGAAAGAACATTTTGTTTTGTGAAACTGAAGTCACAATAGCTATTGTTATGGTGCTTATTTCCCGAGTAAGAGCTATTTGGTACTGTTGATACATAACGTACTTCATTTACATGACCTTCATATATTGTTCTTGGTTGCTAAGATGATGAATGATGTGGTTCTATCAAAGTCACCGGTCCAAAAGGTTACGCGAGATTCTACAATATAAATTTGTACATTTGGTGATTCCGTAACTGCTTGTATCATTAGTGCATCACACCATGTTCCTTGCATTGATATACAGTTACTTACCAAGTAACCATTCCATGAATTCTGAGTATTGCTTTGAATGAAACGTTCAGGGTTATCTCTGAGGCATTCAACAGCAGCTTGTCGGATGTAAAAGTGATGATTGGAATTACCATATAATTGATGTGATATGGCTCTAAAAAGCAGTCACCTGCACCACCCACAACTAGAGCTATCACTCCTAACTATCCCAATCGGAAGTTAAGCAATTTTAAGGAATCAACAGGCAATCTGGTCACATCTTGTAAGGAGCCTGGATTTAATTCAACATCACCTGATCTCAAAAGATTCATTCTTGATACGGGCAGTATCTTTTAGTGAGGCAATTTGATTTTTTAATTTTACCTGAACAACAGCTACTAGTTTGCTTTCTTTTGTTGACAGCTTCATTGTTGTCAGTCTTTTAAAACTGACAACGTTAGTAACAAATTAAAAACAGTTACATTTCTGTAAATACCTTATATACCATAATTTATACTCATTTGCCAAGCCGTACAATTTTGAAGATTTAGGGGTATATTTCTTGAGAATAAACTTAAGCTTGCACCTAGCATTTCTCTTTTTCACAGAATTTAGGACCTTTTTCACCGGAATTCTAGACGGCTCGCTCTCTGCGTTGTTTTGCTTGTTTAACTAACTTGGAATTTTCCCCCGAATAATGTTCATCGAATTCTCTGAATGGCGCTACGTCAACAGTGGAAGCTACCACAACAAACTTTACAACTGTATGAAAAGATCTGTTAAAAACGGTGGTACCTGGAGGTTTCAACTCAACTAGCGATCAAGTGCTTAAAATTTATTTTTCTCCTATCGAGCAACATTTTGGACATAATGAAACAAAATCACAAGAAACATCAAAAACCTTTCACTCGATTTCTGAGGCAAGGTATGTTCCGCAGTATGTCCATGATGGCGTGCCGAATGTGTCTCATCTTCCAGCAGTAAATTACTGGATTCAAAGAAGAACCGAGAAAAAAGAGAGTAATTGAGAAAATAAACCAACTCTTCAAAGGAATACTGGGCCCGTTGATTTCAGTGGCGACCAAACAGATCAACATGGGCAAATAACAAATCAAAATCGCGAGATATACGTAAAATGTACCGACTGCAAACTTAACGAGGTTAGCAAAACTCGCCATTTCGTTATTCTCTTCTACGTCCTGTACTTGCAGGGCTTGAATCTGATTCTTGTGGCGTCTTGCGGTTAAGTAAATTCTGATGTAAACCAATGTTGTAAGAACGAGACCAAATATTCCAGGAAAAGTTACAAGACGTGAGTACATATCCGGCAGCAACCACAACACTACCACAGAGAAAATTACACTAAGCAGCCATACTGAGATCACCACAGCAACAACACGCTTGTGGGTCACAAGTTCCTGATATCTGAGATGAAGATGAATTGCCAAATATCTGTCAACACTTACAGCCACAACACCCAAGAACGAAGCTAGACAAAAGGTCGACGAAATCATGACAAATGCATATCTGAAATTACAGTCTTCACTATTTTGTTGTAACCACTTAACCAGTAGCAAGGTGTAAACTGGTTGAACAATTAATCCAACACCAACATCTGTAACAGCAAGATTCAGGAGCAGTGTCCTCAAAGTGTTTGGCAACGACGAAGTTTTTCTTATAGCGTGGATTGTTACAACGTTTAACATGATGGCGGTATAGGACAGGAAATTGTTTAAGATAAGATTAACAAGGTTGATCCAACGAAGGTTTTCAACTTCAGAGACATTCGGAAACCTACCTGACAATAGTTCACAAGTTGAGTTCTCCATTACATCCAATCAATTTTCTAATGGCTCTAAGCGTTGACATTCAAGATTTTTCTCGACGCTGAGATGCGACGCTGTATTTTTTCTCGATTCTTTTCCTTAGTAAAGCATTATATTTTGTCCGTAGAGGAAGGCATTAACTTGAAGTATTCAACAAATCACTCTTCAGATGTATTATTTTCAGAAAGTGTAGCTTACATTTTCGCAATAACCGTGGAATGAAAACTCCTTTTGTATCCATGCAAGTCTGTAATTACTGCGTACATTAAAACAAGGATATACACATCACTGTCCTTTGTTTGAGGTACTTAAGGGAAGCTATCTCTTATGAAAACCCAAAAGGATCATAAGAATACTGGATTTAACTGAGGTGATAGATGAGAAGCCGGTAACAATACTCAGTACCGAGTGAAGATCTTCAGATGCCTCATTAATTGCTTAAGACGCTGATGGACACAGCAAAGTTAACATCTGTATAGGAAAGATTTTATGTGTATATTTGCTTAACATTTTTAAAAAAATAATAAAGAAAAAAAGTAATATAAATAATTGATTGTACGCCTGGAAACTGCTTCTAGTTTTACATACGGTGCATAGTCCGGCGTGCGAAACGCGTACGAATGCTCCACTTTCCATGTGTGCGTTATAATTACTACTTCAACTATTCTTGGTTTTCATGTGACGTAGTCATATTCCAAAATTAGAAATTATCCTTCCTTCTGAGGTTTTAGTTTCATCAGATAAAAGACCCTGTAGGAACGTGACGTTTGACAATGTTTTAG
>Ga0126339_10001887_pt1 | contig 14675 bp, 5 predicted proteins | sample OrbTmetagenome_2_FD_92532 | JGI IMG/M metagenome (GOLD analysis project Ga0126339, IMG submission 92532) | Coral microbial communities from Petempiche,Puerto Morelos, Mexico - Orbicella T R C metagenome | ecosystem: Host-associated > Invertebrates > Cnidaria > Coral | place: Petempiche,Puerto... | reverse complement strand
AGACTTAATAGAACTTGCTGTGTGGCTACAAGGCCAGGCCCATGATCATTGGACTTTGAAGGGGTTATAGACATTGAACACTTGCCAATGAACATTTATTATGCTAGATTTGCATGGCTCATTCTTTTCTTATTTTATTTTATTTCATATTTCATTTTTACTTGCTTTTTCTATATTGGGGGAGATGTGACATGTTGCGTGACATATTGTTACATCGTTACGTCATTTAGTTCCCGTATGTTAGATGGCGTCAGTTCCATGTGGACTTCACTTGAAATAAAGCCTGTGCTTGTGTTTTCTTGCCGGACTTCTGTTGTCCCGTCTTTCTTGTCTCTTTGTTCAGCTTTGTTGACAGGAAATTCCAACATTTCACTCTCGCTTTTATTTTTTTTTGCCAGAAGGTCTGGATAGTACCAGACACGTTAAAATTTGGAGAAACAACACAACGTTTTTGGAAACATGTTTCAACAGAATCTTCTGTCATCTTCACTTTAAATTATAAAGTACAGAGTTGAATATATGGTGTACACAAAAAGCTAATTGACTATAAGAACAAGAGGAAACAAGACAATGTAAAATATTACAAAGAAAGTTTTAAATTAACATGACAAAGTTGATGATTTAGTTTAGGTTTTTCCCATTGAATATAGCATCTTCTACCTTAAGCTGGAAGGTGGTGGAAGCACGATCTAGGATACTGAAACAGTCTTTGGAGCATGAAGTGCGGCATTGCTGAGAATTTTGTATGTGTTTGAAAATGTGAGAGGTCCTGTCTGAACAGCTTTGCCACAGAAAAACAAAAACCTCTGGCACCCAGGGTAACAGCTTACCAGTATTATTATGGCTAAAGTTACGGATATTATCAATGAAGGTTTCAGGACTGACTAAAGGACAGAGATTTTTTGTTATGAAATGTAGTCGCAGGACTGCCTTGCAAACAAACAAATACATAGAATAAACAATTTATTACAAGAGTCATCACACACTTACCGCACTTATCATACTTGTCAAATTCGCTTTAACATGCCTTATCACTACGTATAAATATTTGTACAAATGAATGGATAATGTCTCAAGAACAGTGTGCAAAATGACTCTGTAATTAATTGGTTACTCTACATACTGGTTTGTTTGCAAGGCAGTCCTTCAACTACACGCTGGGCATGCTCTATTCATGTGTAGAATAGGCTTACCACTTCCATAAAATTAAAAGTATGGCAAATCCTTTGCCTAGAACTAAGGGCATTTGAAACCCATTTTTAATCCTGGCGATGAGAATTTGAGCCACTGAAAATCCCTGAAGTTTCAAAATGGAGAATACCAGAGGGAGTGAGGATTGAGATTCAAACTGAATGACCTCGAAACACACTCTGTACTAAAAAGAAAAAGTCGCAATCAAGCCAAACTGACCCATAAGGTAAAAATTTGTTTACAAACATTGTTTTTGTTATTTAAATGTTCAAAACGTCAAACAAAAGAATTCTTTGTTTAACCAGCCAATAGTTCTCTGGTTGGCATATTTTTAACAATAGTGACACTGACGTCACTGACATCTTTGCTACATAATGCTCATTTATTTAGTACCGTGCGACTAGGGGTATTTTCATTGCATGGCTATATCTGTACTGTGATGGGCGAAATAAAGTTATTATTATTATTATTAGGTAGGTATTGTTGGGGAGGTATTGACTTCAATCAGAGAGAGATCCAGATAAGCTTACATGAAGTGAATATATACCATATAAGTTGCAATTTTGTGGTCATGAACAGAAATACATACCTTGCCTGTTACTTTTTCTTTTTCATGATTTAACCAAGCCACTCATAAAGAAACTTACTGCTGGAATCTCCCCACCAGCCCCATTTGTCCTAAAATAGCGTCTCCCCAAATAACTATCACGCCGTATTAGCAGGCAGCATGCACTTCCTCCAACCGAGTAAGCTCGCTAGACCCTGGGCATGACATTGAGCAGGTGGCTATTGGTGGCCACTAATTCGCATGCGCCCACCTAACAAATAAAAGATTACCAAGTCACAGGCTGAATGATTTTGTTAGGGAACAGCTGACTAGGCTGTGTGGATGAGGATTTGTTTCTCTGGGGACATTATCCGAAGAAAGATCATGTCTGAAAGCGAACAAGACGTTGAAGATCCGGATCAATTGGTTATTTGCCCGTACGATTCCTCTCACAAGGTAACAGCCGCTCGAATGGGACATCATTTGATGAAGTGTAGAGGAAACTTTCCGATCAGTGAAAAGGCCATATGTCCGTTCAACGACAAACATGAGATTTTTGCCCCAGAAATGGACTATCATCGATCAGTCTGTCCTCACAAACCAGTAGAAAGTGAAATACAGCAAGATGTTAACGACACGATCGACACTGATGGGGGATTTCCGAAAGACAAATTATTGGGAAGTTTTTCATCTGGAACTTCTTTTAATTTTTCGTCGCGCGAAGCGAATGCGACCGGATGCGAGAGTGGGCTTGATGTAGTAGGCGGCATACGAAATTTCATTGGAGAAGTAGATGAAATTGGTACGATGGTTTTTAACGAACCAAATGGCGAAAACCAGCACGCGCAAAACAGATTAGGCCAAGACTATCGTGATATGGAGGAAAACGATTTAGTTTTACCCATAGTCGAATTAAAGTCGCCCAACCACAATAAATCAATTGAAAAGCAATTAGAACAATCGGAAAGTGACATAACTTCTAAAACTAACAGCTCCATAGAAAGCGATGAAAGGTTCTGTGAAGAGGAACGGTTTGACTACACAAAATACATACCTAGCAAGGATCTTAAAGAGGACTTTCTCAAGTTGATTGGTCAACCCAGAAATGGCCAGGTGTACGAGACCAGATGTCATTCTGGAGGTCAGTCATTTGCCGTTCAACAATGGCCACAAGGTTACAATGCTCTCCCCGCGCTATTTCAAACCAATAATGGTTTCCAGGCGACCGGAATACAACCAACTTTTGTTTCATTTAACATGATGCCACCAGTAGCATCATGCCAGCTTCCCTACACAAGCTCGTATGGTTTCCATAACCAGACTCCTGGTCCAGGATTCCTTCAGGCACCAGGTCAAGGATTAGGCTACGACTACACTGGGTATCCATCAGCCAGGCCTAGCTACTATCGATCTTACTACCGACGTCGAAACTACTATAGTTCTTCTCGTTACAGTAACCACAAAAGCTACAACACTCAAAACCATGAAAACCATGCTGAAACATTCTTCAATGGCTTAAACCAGTCAGAGATTGGTTTGGGTGAAAGTAGTTGTTATCTAAACAAATTAAATGGTACAAAAATTCATGATGAAATACCAACTTCCCACTCTCTGTGTATCAGCAATGGGTGTGACAAAGAGCAACCGTTATTACCTCCACATCTCAGCAAAAACAATTTTTATTTCAAGAATAAGGTGGATGATGTTGATGGGCAGGAGCAGCTTGCTGGTTTTGATCAAGTTCCCAACAAAATAATCACTGGAGACTCTAGTGCTGAAGGAATGGCAAATCACCATGGCTCTCAACAAGACTTAAAAAGAAAAGAAATTGAGAAGCAGATCCGTAAAATTAAAAAGAAATTGGCTGAGATAAATGGTCTGGAAGAGAAGTACCATAAGGGTGCTAGCTTGGACTGCGACCAACTAAAGAAGATGTCAAGAAAGGGTGAATTTGAAGATCAACTGCAGTCACTTAATTTGCCATAGGATTAAGGTAAGATCTTTTTAACTTCAAACATTTTTACTCATAATTCACTCAGTTATATATCAATTTTTTTATGTCATTAATGACAAAGGTATGTAGTCCAGTGCCTGGTTGCTCAGAAGAGGTTGAATCTTTTGTTACCATAGGTTTGGTAACTTTAGGGTAAAACAGCATTGTTCAAAGCAGGGTTAGTGGGTCAGTTAGTTTACCTTACATTAAGGAAGTTAAACTCCCAGTTAGCATCCTGTATAATACTCTTTGTTGGTTTTGAACACTGAAATGGCTTCCCTTGAAGTTAAATAACCATGCAAGTGGACGAGAAAGCAGAACTTAAGGTGTCTCCATAGGATAATCATTTATGGTGTTGCGTGCACAAGTGTTATGTTTTGAATGCTGTTTTTGCATTCGCTTTCACAGCTAGTCCTCTCAAACATATTACATATAATAAGCAATGATTAAATAGTATTTTGCTATCATCTCTGTTAAAATTTTGGGATTTAGTCTTGAATTATGAATGCCCAAACAAATGTGTTTTTTACTGTTTTTGCGGCTTTATTTGTGATTTCCATGAATTTCCTTCGGTGAAATCTTCCAAAATTTTTACATCACATCGCTTCCAGTGGGATACGAACTTTAAACACGAAAAAAGTAGGGTTTGTAAAGGCAGTTTTTGCGATATTTTCAAATTTGTCTTTTACTGCTGCAAAAAATCTGGTCTTATAGATTTCCCTGAAAAATGAGCTCCGACTAAAATAAAATATTTACTACCAATCTGCCAAATTTAACAGAATATCGCCAAAGGAAATGCGAGAAAATTCACTGTCAGTTTTGCTTTTTGTGCTCATGTTGACGTAATAAAATATCGAAAAACACTGACGTTTTCCCTTGAGCGCACGTCGATTACTTCCTCAGCGCTCGGGCAATCATAAAACTATAGGGAACCACCTTAAGTACATTAAAATTTGCCTTACATGTAGCAATACACGGACAAACAGCCTGACCATTTTGTTTCAGTTTAACCTGAATTAAGTTAGGTAAACCACATCGCAAGATGTGTTAAATTTCATAACTGTAACTTAGCTTCAAACAACAGAACTAACGCACAGTTGTTTTTAACCTTGTGTAAATAGATTGAAGATGGTGTCAATGGAGTGAACTGTTTAGCATATAATGATGGCTTCCTGGCTAATGTAACCATATAAACAACAAAATATTAACTGACTGATGTATAAAAGAAGCCAAAGGGTGCAGAGTTTCTAGGGTAAAAAAAAAAAACATTTTTGAGGTGCAAACATAAATGTCAGTTTTAGTTTTCCTTGACCTCGTGTAAGACCCTGTTTGCATGGGTGCCTCACCTAACCAGGCTACTGGCTAGGAGGATTTAAGCATAGATTACCTTTACATACAACTTGCCTAAGTGGGCTAGTCAGTGGGCTATCTTTTGGGCAGCCACTAAGTGCAACAAACAAGATTCACAAAAGGACTGTTTTGGTGGCAAGTGTATACTCTGTCCAGCAGGTAAACACTTCAGTGAGTTCCTAAAAGAGCTTATGAAAAGTTGCCTCTCCCATATCTTTTGGTTTGCTGCACAACAGCAATTTTCAGTGCATGTGATTGAAACACTGCTATTACGTTAGAGACATTCTACAAGAATAAAATTAAACTACAAGTTGCAGTCTTGAATTAATGTGTCGTGTACCTTCAACCAGTGTTCTTTGCACACCTCTGGCATATTTGTTTTCATCTGGGCAATCACAATGTCTCACTTACACAGTAGTGAATATAAAAGAGAAAATAATTTGCATCGAACAGGAAAAGATTGATTGATTGTTTTTGGAGAACATTCTGTTTACTGCTACATTGCTCTGATAGTTCAAATACATTGCATGATCAATTCATGTACTGCTTGATCACAGTGGGACACAGCAGTGTTCAATTTGTTCACTGTTTGCCACTTTTACATGTATTGTAATCCAGTTTTTGTTTAGATCTAGCTCCCAGTTAACTAGCTGGATTCAATAAATAAGGCCTCGAATTCCTTAGTCTGACATATAAAACAAGTCTGTGTTTATTGTCAGTTGACGATCTTGTGGCATGTGAAAAACCCGCACCAGTCTCATTACCAAATGGAATGTCTGACTGATTTGTATTACTAGTGGTCAGCAGTTACTCAATGAACAAAGTTTTCAATAAGGCAGTGACGGCCAGCACATTGCGAACTTTACTTTTGTCTTCCACTGGTATCAATATGATCTACTCTCCTGAAAATATCAAGTTAATGAACGAAAAACAAAAAGTTTTATTTGGTGGTAAGCAGGTTCAAGATGACACTTAGAGAGGAAAGCCATGGTGTACTGTATTAAACATTAACAAACCTGAGTCACTTTTTGTTTGACCAAAAATTGTCAGCAGAATTTTCTCTGAGGGGTGGGGAGAGCAAGTTTCCCGTTTGTTAGAAGTTTTCGGAGGAGAGGAGGGGTTAATTATTTTGGAATTTGAATGCCGGGGGGGTAGAGCATTTTCGAATTTCCCAAGGCAAGGGAGGGTTAAAATGTTCATGCCACCCATGGTAACTTAATGGGTCAAGAAAGGAATTTTTTTCACAGTCTAGAAAAAAGGGAATTAGGAGAAGGACCTATTAGCTTAGAAGAGCACACTAAATAATGAAATCCTTTTCAGTGGACAAAGTTCCTGGAAACAATGGATTGCCTGTAGAATTTTACAAGACTTTTTGAGGTATACTAGAGGAACTATTGGTAAACTGTTATGTATAATGTGTCATTAAAAAGGAGAAGCAAGTTCTTCAAAAAGACCAAGATTGTTGCAATCTCAAAAACTGGAGACTGATTTCTCTTTTGAATGTGGACACAAAGATAGCATCAAAAGTGTTTGCTGAAAGAATAAAAAACAGCTCCGGGAAATACTACATACAGTCGAACCTTGATTATCCAGACTCGTTGGGATTAGACGAAATAGTCCAGATAGTAAAGGGTCCGGATAATCGAAAATATGAATATTAATGAAGAACAAAACTGTTTAAATAAAGCAACATTTAATTGTGAAACAACCCTTTTACAAATCGCTTGGAAAACAATATGGTCTACTGTACATCTTGAATTACTTAACTCTGAGCCAATCAGAACTCATTCAAGTGTTTTTCATTAGTTACAACGTGTACGAGGGCTGCTTTTGCTCTTTAAAAGTAATTGCTATATGATATTCTATGTATTAAGCAAAATAAAATGGTTGTTGTTGTTGTTGTTGTTAAACAAACTCGCTTTTGACTGCACTTTTCAATGCTATAATTTTGAAAAGAATATTGCTACAGATCTTGATCATGACTAATAAATATTCATGACAAAATTGAGACTTTAGAAAGAGCCCGGATAATCAAGAAATCTGGATAATCGAGGTATGGATAATCGAGGTTCGACTGTAACAAGCAATTATGTAATATTACAGTTAGATATATTGGTGAAAACATGCACTCAATTCTGGACATTATGGATTATACTAAGACTAATAACCTAACAGATCTTTTTTTGTTTATTGACTTTGAGAAGGCCAAAGTTACTCTTGTAATAATGGCTTATTTGCATCTTTTGCCTTCTTGAGGGATAACATGGAGGACTTGCTGTCCAAGCCTTGGTGGAATCCAAACATTGACTGTCATTAAAAAAAAAAAATTCGAGTTCATTTCACTCCTCTGTCATCTGATTGAAAGAAAAATATGTGCAGTAAAATGCAATCAGTATCCTTAGATTTGATAAATAATATACTCTGAAATAACAGCTGGATTACACTATTGGACTAGAGATAAACAATAAGTATCCTTTAAGGTATTGCAGAATTACATTTAATTAAGTAATTGTGTATTACAAGGGAAATGGTAAATGACACTGACAATGACAGTAGAATGTTATAAACAGGAGATACGTGTACAATGTTCTTGCTTGTTGATAAATGAAATAACAACAAATTTGCTTTGTTTTCTGTTTTTCAGATAGGCAAGATGTCTTCTTTCAAGCGATTAGGCCATTTTAAGGAAGCTGCTGTGTTATTTACTTGTCAGTTGTCAACCAGTACTTACTCCCAGTGAAACAGATCAGCATGGAACATCCCATGGATTTGAAAGGGTAACCAAGGATTCAAGTAACTGATATGGAGGTGCACCAACCATTTGTCTCTGGTATTGCACTAAGTTAATGGGGTGTAGGTTCAATAGTAACATCTCTTGTGATGTTTGTTAAGGGATTTTTTTTGGTCCTTTATTTGTTATGTAACTTATTTGGATATATCTTGGGGTGGTACATCTTACACCTTCCTGTCACTTTTGTCTTTGATTAACTCCAAGGGAGGGATACTGCTGATTGGACTGGACTCATTGTATTGTCTCAGTGTTAGTATGTTTAAACTTTTATCTTTTACCATGACCAGCCAGTTTTAGAATAAGACATGCTTTGACTGAATGTCTGTTTTATGAATAATAATTATTAAACAATTATTGTTTAAGAATTGTCATTGACTGACTTGTGACTGAAGTCTCAAGCCTTGGGAACTGAAAAACAATGCACCTACAAGTATCGTGAAGATTACTGTGAGGTACCATACAACAGAGCTTCCAAGAGCTCAGCTACGTCACAAAAAAATTGTTCAATATGTACACCATTTCTTTCATTTGTGAGTTATATTATATACATTCTACATACATTCATACTAAATGATCTTGCATAGACTTAAATTAGATTTTGCTCAGGAAAGTTTACAAATTTTACTTACTGACATTTACCATCTGGCATGTATTTTGACAGTTTCATCTGGTTAATTGTGATATGTTAACATATGATTTTCTCCACCAAATTAATTTGTCCGAAGGAAACTGCAATTTGCTTGATTGGCAGGCGGTATTTTGTTTTTTTGTCTGCTTGAAAATTAGCAGACACAAAATTCTCTTTACTGTTGATGTCCACAATTTGTTATCAGTCCAAATTTCTAACAAAATCATTTACAGTTTGACACACAAACCTGGACCAAGTAAATCCAAATGTATATTTTAATTAGTATCATTACATATGTATGGTAGTATCAATCTGCCATATGACAAATTATCAATTAAATTCTTGGTAGCTTTCTTCATTTGAATGCAAAAGGAGGACATTGGATTATGTAGTATTGGTCATTGTTTCTTGTGGCAAGAAGATCAAGGATGCAGGCGAGTCAAAACTTAATGAAAGCCCTGCTTGACATAAATGCCAAACCACCCAACAGGGTTTGAAATAGCGGCCAGTCAATGGACAATGTCCAGTCAAAAATTTTTTTTTTTTTTTTTTCAATCCAATCGTTGGGTTGCCGGCATTTTGTCCAGTCGTTTACACTTCAGAGGAAAATTTGATTCAGGGCTAGTTATAAATTTAGTTGTACGTTAAACATGTTTGTGAATGAAAAAAAAAAAGAAAGCAAACAAAAGATACATCCAAACCAGCTTTGACTAGCTGCAGTAAAATTTCTGGTAGTTGTAAGTTTCTGCTTTGTCATCCATGTTTTGACCGCAAATTAGTGGGTCTTCCACCACTCTACAGTGGCCACTTTCATTTTTTTTTATCTTGGCAGACAGTTTATATGTTTACTCTTATTTTACTCTCTCTGCAACAGGTATCTCTCCACAACAACAACGTCCACTAAAATGCCTCTCGATGGTCAAAAATAATCTTTTGACCACGATGCCTCTTAAAGTGTCTGGTGAAGGGTGCAGGCTACTCTCTGAAATAAATTCAAACCAAATCTGTATCTTGAAAATTAAGGCCTAAGGACTAAGTTTGCTTGTTAATTCCTGCATGAATCATGTACGCTTGAATCAAAATTGAATAGTAGATGCGAAAGGAAGCAATAGTGGGACGCAAAAGTGTAATCAATTTTACCGAACATTCTGGCTGTGCTGCATATTCCATACTTTTTGCACTGAATATGAGCTACTTGTTCAATAAAAGCCCACTAAAATATTCTTGCATCATATTTAAGCATCATGCTATCCTGAAGGGAGAGAAGCACTTTTTTAAGAGTTAGGACGTAATGCACATCTGTCCAGCCAAAATCGTTTCTTGTCCAAGCAAAAATAGATTGGACCAGACAACTTGACTGGTGCCAGCCAGGAAATTATTTCAAGCCCTGTCCAGTGACTTAGGGCATGAGATAATTCTCATTAGGTATACTAGAGCATAGTAAAGAAAGGCCATTCATGGTATTTCATCTGTTTTCAACATTGTGCCATGCTCCACATAATCAGTCAATGAAAATCCATTGATTAGCTACCAGGAATAGTTATTGATTAATTGATATCAACTGATCGATTAGTCTACTCATATCAATTAATTTTGGTAGTCAACGATTAATCAATAACCAAACCAAGCTGTTTGCTAAGTACCTTCCAATGATATTGTTAACTGCCAATTAACAGTGATTTCATCAGCTCCCTTGAGACTTCTGTCAACAACCAGGCAATACAAGGTCATATTCATTTATCAAAATGCCTTGTTGCTTTCAACACTGGCAACATGGATAAAAGATTGTGTTAATGTTTATTAATGGGGCTCGTGAATCAGTTTTGTGTCGATTTGTGAACAAAAAACAATCGACAACAACTGATGACAATCAATAATAAGCATGTAAGAGTATCATTGATTACTTATTGATAAAAAAAGATTCATCATCATCAATTGCTCATCAATTAAATATATTAACTAAAGGGTTACCAATAATACTTATAGATCAATTAATTTATTTTTTTCACTGGTTACCAGAGCATTGCAGTATTTCCTAAATTTTCGTGGTATTTTGGTGTTTGGTACCTCCAAAAGGCCCCCTTTTGCAGGCTTACGCTAGAGAAGGTGAGAAGTTGGAATTCTCATTTTCCTCTGAATGAAAATAAATAGACCCATGTCTCTGTTAATTTCCAGGACAAATCTGTTTTTCTGGAGCTACAATCATGATGTTATAATTATTATATTATTAAAATAAATCACGGTATAATTATTAAATTATCTCAACACAATTACCATTATCACCATAATCACCATTATCATTTGCCAATGTCATAGATATCATTGTTAAAACATACTGAGCATTAAAAGTGATACTTTTTTTTGAGAATGACAATGTAGACTTATCCTCACCCTTCCCGCAAAGGAACACACTATTTATCATATTATTTATTATTTATTAAGGGTATATGGTAAGGCATATAAGCCACTGTCAAAAGAGTAATGTTACGAGAGCATAATAACCTTGGGAGCTTCCATTTGTGCTTGTTGCACTGCTACACTCCCGCTAAAGTTTGTATATAAAATTAAATGAAATGAAATATCTCTAAAGAAATAGTATTAGAAATGAAATGTAGAATGTTATAGAAAGAAATATTTATTTATATTTTTACTACCTTAGAATCCTATGTGCATTCATAGTCTAAAACACATAAAACAATGCTTTGTTGTTTCATTCATGTGTAAATGCCTATTTTAGGAAACATATAGAGAACTGAACATTTGTGCCATACTATTTTAAAAAGCTCCTGAAGTTTGAGTTCACTGGAAATAATTTACAAATATGTCTGGTTCACAAACAGTTTCTAACTCTTTCTCCTGTGTTTTGATAGTATAGCCTAGTAGTATACCTATTTCTAGTAAATGGCACATAAGGCCTTCACATTTATGGACAAAACCCTGTGCAACACAACACCAGCCTTGCTATAAGACTGCTGTGCCTGGTTTCTGCTTCTCCATTTCTCATATGTTTCTTCTCAAACCATCAAACAGTTCTGCACATCAGCAGTCCTTAAATTCCTTTGTTAATTAATGGTCTGCCATTAAACTTTCACAATTCTGCTAGATTATTTTTCCAAAATTATTTTACATAGGACATGTGCAATTTAAGCCACAATTAGCAACAGTGAGACAAGGTACTCTGTGATCGTGGCTTTCATTGTTTATCTATAACATAAGAAAGCTGACCTAAAAAAGTAATGCAAGTATACAAAAAATGAGCTACAACTCTGTGTCTACTCCAAGAAACGAAACAGAGAAAAATGAAAAATAAAAGTTTGGGTTAACATGCATGTTAAAGTATGGTTGCCATGTAATCACTAAGCCACAACAAATTGTGTACTGATAAATTATTTAAAGAAAAACTCTGGACACACTTATTTATCGTATTTAGAATTCTTTAGATTTTATAAATCCAATATGTTAAATCCATGTGAGTACCATCTGTTCTCCTTAACCAAATAATCTTTATTTTGATAACGGATGGTCTGTTTGTTTGAAAATGATCTAATATTTTCAGAGAGAAAGTCTTGAATTATTTACTCACATATTTATTCGTTTATTTATTTGTTAACTAACGTATTATTGATAATTCTCACAAAGTAGTCTTTATCAAATATTGAGTTATTTATGTGTTGGAGTATTTTGATATTTATGGGAAAAACTTATCCCACTTAATTAATGTGGTATGTGTTAGTGATTTTGCTCGCTAATGTTCGTAGAACCGCAAGGCACAAAATAGCGTCAAGAAAGTATAACCTAGTCTATACCTGCAAATACATGTTTTGGCTTAAACCTGATATCCGTCATTAATTTGAAATGATGTAGTGTAGTGATGTAAACGTTTAAACAATCTAGAATATTGCTGAACAATTAGAGCATGAAAAACAGACAATCACGGTAGTGCTAGTTTAAAAAAGAAAGAAAACTTAAATAATTTGTCTGTCTGTCTGTCTGTCTGTCTAACTGCTCATCTATCTATGTTATTTATTTCATTATTCAAGATTGTTATGATCATTGTAATGAGCTTGCGAGCCGAGTTGTCAAAGCATGATTAAGCTAATCCAGGATAGATTTATTTGATTTCAGTTTCGTAACTTCTCAGTGGGGTTTTCCATTTATTATTTTTTGTTCTTCAGTTTTGACTTTTGTGTATGTCAGACTCTCCCGACGTAAGCAGAAAAAGTTTTTGTGAAAGAGTTGTTATAGCAACAAGTTTTTATTTCTACTGAAATAAAAAAATAAATAAAATCAAAACCTGGGTAACCAGGCCCAGATAACTTAAGAAGAGCCAAATTATTTAAGAAATGTTCTTTCTTCTAAAAGTTGTCATTAAATGAATCGAATATAATACACAAGTTAAATATTTGAAAAGAAATGTAGACGCTAGTACTTGACGTTTTGGCGTCATCTCATTGTCATTATCAAGTCTTACTTTTTGAATATATATTAGCTTAGGTGTGCAAAAGTCGAGAAGAATGCCAGCTAATTAAACGGTTTTGCACAAACCGCAAGACTTAAAATTTTACATTTGATAAAGGCCCCAATGACGCCAAAAACTAGCGTTTATATTTCTTTAAAAATTTTCCATACCTTCTCAAGTCAGAAGTTTTGATATTGATATTATAACACAGTATTTAATATAATAATATTAGAAATTTGGCGTTTGCCACAACGAAGTTAGTAGTTTATTTATTTGAATGAGCTCTTAGCTCGAAGACGTGACATGTCTGATTTAATATGTGATTGATTTGATTTGATTTGTGGGGATGCTGATAATCCTCTATCTAGTCCCCTATTCTAAGCTATTCTAGCTACTTGACTGAACTGTTAGTGTAGCTTGTCTCTACAAAAGAGAGTTTCATTTTGGGTGTCACTTACTCTGTGTGACTTCTTGTTAAGTGAAGCTGTTTCATTTACAGTCTTATCCCTGCGCTCTGACTATCCGGCTTCAAAAGGTTAGTCCCCATCCAAGATTTTCTTACAAGGTTTCTTTTACATCAGAAAAGAACAGTTCTATACTGTAATATGGGACTATAATGGAGGATTTATAGAAAATACTGCTGATAAATAACTTCAAAAGAACAAATGTAAGATATTTATTGTATGTTATATTTATGTAGTAATTGTGATGGTCAGATGTGAAACAAGTTAATCATTAAATGTCCTATTTTGTTTTAGCCTCTAAACCTGAGCCCGCGATATGGTTACGTGATACTGGTCAGCGGATAGCTTGTTGCGACAGCTGTCTATTAACAATAGCGTGGATGTCCAAAACCAAAAATGTAGCTATGGTAATGGTGCTATCCTCTTAGTTTTCAAGGTTTGGCTTACGGACGGACGTACCTACGGACAGTCACGTGACAACCAAAATTTTTCAGATCGATGGAATATCAAATTTCCTAAGCTATGGGGCTCTCCTCGCGCGCCTTGGGCGCGCAGGAGCTCTGCTATAACAAAGGTCCAAGATAGCGTATAAAAATTACAATTTCCTCGATTGCGATTGGTTTTAAAAAATCTTATTTTCCACTAATAGCTGGTTTTCACATGACGTCACTAAAATTCAAACTACAAAACTATTGATGTTCTTGAGATTTTACTTTAATGATATGTAAGAGCAGCTGAAAACTAATATTCAAACAAAGTTTCGCTCCGAATGGGTTCTTAGTTTTGTGATACACTGCGCTTGAATTTCTAAGCATTTGCGTGACGCGGCATTTACATGACGGCCTAGAGAGCTGTCATGATGGTTAAAAAAGTGACTTATTTCCGGGAATTTGGTTATCTGAGCAGCTCATGTCTCAGAAAAAGTATTATTTTAATGTTTTAAAGTTCCTCGAGGGATAAATTCACGCTTTTGTAACCAAACTCAGTGACAGATGTTTGGTTTCCGGCCGCCATGTTGGTGCCCATGCGGATGGGCACCAGCATGGCGTCTCCATACAAATCTCTATAAATTTGGGTAAAAAAAAATTCTACGCATATCTTGCATAAGACAAATTGCTGTGACCAGAAGCTTGGCGAAAGTCTTTGCATATTTACCTTCTTTCATTTCCCAGATTCTGGACTTAATCTATTGAACGGTTTTGATTTTTATTTTGATCTATTTTGAATGGCGTGACACTGAAAACCAGCAATT
>Ga0126339_10001886_pt1 | contig 14677 bp, 9 predicted proteins | sample OrbTmetagenome_2_FD_92532 | JGI IMG/M metagenome (GOLD analysis project Ga0126339, IMG submission 92532) | Coral microbial communities from Petempiche,Puerto Morelos, Mexico - Orbicella T R C metagenome | ecosystem: Host-associated > Invertebrates > Cnidaria > Coral | place: Petempiche,Puerto... | reverse complement strand
GGACGCCATTTCCCCCGCGCGACATCCGCAAAAATCCTCGCAGCATGTACGCGCGTGTGCCTCAGGCGATGGCGCAATTTGTTCTAAAAATAGAATTATTGTCCCATATCATGGGGACAACCCTAATACTAGAAATGGCGCGCGCTTACGGTCTCCGTCCCCGATTATGGCTCCTGATGGAAACTACATCATCAAAATTCCTGGATATAGTTTCCATACCGTTTTATCCTGACTGAGCATGAGTATGATTCACTAATGATAAACAAATGGACTCGTGTACGATCTGTGGAGCGAAGTTTAACGACCGTACGGTTCGCTTGGGTATTGCCCATTGACGACTGCTTAATTTCTTATCTTGTTCAATTAAAATTACAACGTAATCAAGTCTTACCGGTGGTCCGGGGGGACCTGCAATTCCCTGGGGACCGGGTGGTCCAGTTTCGCCCTGCGAAATAAAAGCGAAGAACACAATCAAGAAAAGATCAAAAATAACGTAAACATAAACCTGTGAGTAGGTTAGCGGGGTATACGGCGAAAGAAATTGGCAAGCGCAGCAAGCCGACCGCAGTCTAAGGAGAAAAAGATCGTCGGGATCGCTTGGCTTTCCAATTTTTTTGCCGTATACCCCGTTACAGAGCCTGTTCGCAAGCTAAGACAAACAAACAGAGTACAGTTAAGCCTTGATTTTGTAAATGGAAGTAAACGACTGACAAATGTGAAACAGGCCACTATGTAATTGGTGGAATCGAGATTCAATCCATTTGTCTCCAAACCATCTGTCACGTGAGATCTCTGACAGCACCAGATTGAGTATAGTCAGCCTTGAGTCAGCGTTTCTGAAAGTCTCCGTTGCATCTACCCAAGCTAACTGTTTATGCATTTTTAAGTTTCCAAATTCGAGAAAAGCGACCACGCGCGTTTTACATCGTTTGTGCATGTAGATGAAAACCCATACATAAAAAGTGCATTTTCAAACGGAAACTCATTTGATTGAACATGGCCTAAACGTTGGAGTTGCCATGGATACCTTATCACCAGGGTCACCATCAGATCCGGTAAATCCCCGAGGCCCAGGCTCTCCCTGAAACAACAACAACAACACGTGACGTAAGAACCATGATTGACAGCACCAACTGCTCCACTTAACAAAGGCTTCACTTACCGGCTGACCCGGTTTACCGGGGATACCGTCATCACCCCTGGGGCCGGGGGGACCCTAAGGTAAAAAGAATTGCCACAATCAATCAGTATTTAGCATAACTGGGTCCGACCCCCGTCATATTTATATTATTTTCAAAATAAAATAGAGGCGACATATTGACGTCAAGTTAAAAATGAACCACTCAGAACTACCACTAATATATTTTTTTGGTCGACTTAGTTTCTTCAACTACATTACGATATAATTTATCTGGACGAGGCGCACAAAAATAATTCGTGGTGAAAAGCTCAGTTCCACATAGTTGCTTTTCTTTTAGCTTAGTTCTGCAGTACTTTACTGTAATTTGTGGTATCCACGTCTTGGAAAGGGCGAACAGTAAGTGACCAACTGAATGGTTTCTCAACAGTGCAATAAAGAGGTTATAATACCAGAAGTTATCAAATATAAATCTTACTCTCGCTCCTGGAGGGCCTGGGTTACCATCTTTCCCGTCTGGACCTGGACCTCCCTTTCAACGAAGACAAATAAGATATCAGCAGTATACTCCAAAATCGCCTTTTGCGTCGCCAAGTAGTGCTTCTATCAGTTAGTAAGAAAGAATGCTCGGTTCTGCCACAAATCAGTCACTCTAACCTAGACTCCGTTGAGGTAATCAGCCCTAATATACAAGAACTCAATAAAATATTTAACATCAGTTTGCGAGAAGCCTACCTTGGCACCTTGTGGTCCTGGCGGGCCCTGAGGTCCCGGGGGTCCAGTCGCGCCCTAAAATAAAGGATCTCAAATTAGCACCCATGATTATGGGCCCATAAGCAACATTACAGGATCCTTCTCACCATTGGTCCTTTTGCACCGGTTTGACCTGCAGGGCCACGCGGTCCCGTGGGTCCCTAACATAAAAAATAAAATCCATTACTATCCAAGAAGAGTAGTTCTCTTTCATAACATAACAGGTAAATCTTGAGAGTTGAGACTTGCAAGCAATTACTCTGGGTGCCGAGGTTTCTCTTGAGTACAGGATCAAAACATTTTAAAATTCGCTCTATGGTGAGATGCTTGTGAAGTTCGTTTCTCAATGCCAACAGGCCATACCAGACTCAGTTTAGCCTCTGTTTCAAAATGAGAAAAAGGACAACCGGGAAAAAGCCTATAGAATTAACAAGGAAGCAATCTCAGGTAACGTGACTACCAAACAATGTTACTTTTAAATTTTAGCCTTTGAATACTTTTGCTCGTACTAGAAAGATAATTAGATTTGGATAGATTACGTCGGATACAGTAAGTACTTGAGGACGCTCTGAAACAACTCTTGGCAACTGGCAAGGCGAAAATATATTTAGCCACATGGTGAATCATGATCCAAATAGAATTTGTTCTTGCAAGCATTTCAGTAATCTGATATAATCTTAGGTCAATTAACTAAAGGACTTAACATTTAATTTCACATGAAGTGCCGAGTTCAATATACCTGCGGGCCGGGATCGCCTCTGTCGCCTTTAGCTCCCACATCACCAGGTCGGCCCTGTGTCAGAAATGCATGTCAAGTAAGCCTACATGAAGTGTGTACCGGCTATGCCTATCCAACTTGTGGCGACAGATGATCTTTCTGCTCAGGCGGCCGCTATATCAGTCAAACTCCTACTTTGTGCGTTATCTTCGATATGAGAAGGAGTTGAAATATAGATGGTTTTGTACCCAAGAGTTTGACACTTGGTGATTCCATTTACTTTAAAATATGTGTTACGACGTGTGTGTTTCGAAATAAATGTTACAACATCCACCATTATATAATATTGTAATTTCATTTTTATAATTTAGTAACATCTAAACCTGAAGAAGTATGGTCTGGCCATCCGAAAATATGTTTTAAATATACGACGTTCTGTCAGCCTTGCAATAGCAGTCTTTGACTTTTCATCGTTTCACTATAAAATCAATTCTTTGCGTAAGGCTGCTTTCCTCTTAAAAGGATTGTGGTGCAATCTGCAGTGTCTAAGGCAACTGTTGTGTTGCGTTGGTTGATAATTCAAGATTTGCTCTTTATCAAACCTTTAGAATCCGGGAATCATGCTTTCTTTCTGAGCGAGGGTCGTGAGGTTAACTCTATTACCTTCCCCTCCACACCCTTTCCCTTAACACAGTGACATCCCCGTAAGTTCACACCCAGCCACAAACACTCGGGACAACTCATGGAAACAAGGTTGTTAGACGTAACATACCGGTGAACCTGGTGTCCCTGGCGCGCCCGGATCGCCTTTTGAGCCTTGGTCTCCCTGTGTAAAGATTTATCTTATTTAGCTGATAATTCAACAGACGAAAGTACAACAAAGGCAAACAGTGTCAAAAATAATTTGAGAAAGGAGGAAGCTGCTATTTACCTTATCTCCTGATCTTCCATCACTTCCGGTGTCACCAGGCTCACCTTGGTCTCCCTGTGGAAAGGATGGGGAGGAATCACGTCACAAATATGAAAGTATCTTGGCCAATAATCATGTTTAAAATTGCTTCAATAATGGAGCATGCAGCTCACCAAAAGTTATAAAGCATTTCCATTTCTAAAAAAATAAAACCAGTTTTAACACAAGAAGTATTACTCCGCAAAGACCATAGCTGCACAGTGATAGATTGTAAAGTGAAACTTGTAATAAGTGGAAGCCCTCAGGTCCCTCACTAGTTGGGTGTCCGCTTAATATCAAGCCCGCTTAATATAGGTTTCTCTGGAGTCAGCAAATCCAATGATATATGGTTAAATCAAAGGCTCTTTAAGCCAACTCGTGGATTGATCAGGCGAACTCCATACTCACAGCATAAGTAGTAGGTGGTTTTAAAGAAACCATGCGTGATTGGGCGATATTTGAAACGGACATGTTCGTATAATACATAAAACATGGGTGGTCCAAAATATTTTGTCCAACTGGTTTTCAATGTGTGCTTTCAGTTTTAACATTCTATTTTAGTTCTGGCTCGCCAAGAAGCAATCAACATTAAAAAGTGAATTCTACTTCCTAACATTGTAAATCCCACGTGTGTCTAAAGTGTGTATTTCTAATTTAACCTTTTGAACTTTGCTACCAAAACATTACAAGCGAAAGAGAAAGCACCAAAGTTACGCATTCACAAGTTAAAAGCCCATTAAAAGATATTTGTTACCTTAGCTCCTGCTGACCCTGGTGCTCCGCGCGGCCCCGGCAAACCTTGAGAGCCCTGCAAGGAAAACAACACAGAGAAATGTTGTATGCTGTCCAATATCCAGTTCTAGTGGTAGCTGGTAAATGGGCTGTAAATTGTACTGGTAGCCGAGAAATCGCCGAAAATTTAACTAACAACTGAGACTCCACCACCCCCATCCAGAACCTCTTGTTGTCGACTATACAAGAGCATAAGTATTCTGAAAGTAGGCGCATAATCACGGAGCCATGAGAAAACACCGTTTGAAATCCCAATTCTCTGTCGCCATGTTAAAACACACCTGCGGTCCACTAGAGCCTCTTTCTCCTTTCTGCCCTCTCGGTCCTGGAATGCCCTGTAAAATATCCAACAAGCAATGTATTAATATTACACAGCTTTTCCGAATAACGCAGAGAGCATATGCTCCATGTTCTTTGAGGCATACAAGCAAGACGTCCGTAATGTTTTGTATCATAACACCTAAGTGATTTAGCTTCTAAGTAATCGGCAGCCGGCTAAACCATTACCACAGTACAAACTTCATTTTACTTTTGACCATAATCCCTGCGGGGCAATGGGCCGGACACAACAGTACAAAAGCATCTTTCAAACTATGCAGCACCCACCGGAACACCCGGAGCGCCGGTAGGTCCGGGTGGTCCACGCTCTCCGTCACTACCTTTCTCGCCCCTGGAGCCGGTAGCCCCCTGGGGGCCTGTCTCGCCGGCTGGTCCCTGTAGAGAACAAGTACAGGTCAGAAACAAAATCAAAACGAAGGGAAACATGCTGCAAATAGGGTTTAAGGTGATTCCTTAATATTGCATTGCGCATCCCTACTGCGTACGACTTTCGCGTCATTAGCGCGCGTACACAACGTAAGAGCTTTCCCTAAAACTAAGCTCGATAGCGAGTTAAATGCTCCTTTTCTCTTAAACGAGCACGGTGACCCCCACTTTTTATTTCATAATTTCAATGAAAACAATATCCTCAATAACTGAGAAAAAAATTAGCAGAAATCTATGGCTACTTTTTTGGCAAATGAAATAAATACTACAGAGGGAGAGATAACGGGCCCAACAACGCCTGTCCAAATTAAGTTCCTTCAAAGGATAAAAAAATGCAGGGTATTTGAAGACATTTTTTCTGGTACGTTGATGAATAAACAATCAAAGAAAGTCAAACTCTGTGAGATATAACACGCTGCATTGAAAAAATAATCTATCTTTTTTGTTGTGCACGGAGATTACCAAAAAGTCACCTTAATAACCGTATTTGTCAGCATTGTGGCGTGAAAATAAGCACGGAAACCCCCTCTTTTTACAACGTTTTTAATATCTCCTTGTCCTGTAACAACAGCATACCAAGTTTCATCGGAAATCTATGGCGGGTTCTTTTACTAGGGAATCACCTTAATCATGACGCCAGGAATATTTTGAACACAATAGTGAGACGAAAGAATCGAGCGTTATGCCGGAATAATAGTAATAAAAACTGGTGGACGGTTGGGGGCCTTCCGAACATAAAAGTGAGAGTTTTTGAACATCAAGCATTAGCATAATAATGAAAAATTTACATACAAAGCGAAGTTTACTTACAGCCGGTAAAACGCATTCCAAAGTCTAACTGACTAAATCCAGCATGTATTATTAGCGTAAAGTAGATGATACGAGCATACTGTTTGGTCATCTAAATGTTCACCGTATGCAAGGTAAATGAATACGACTGTTTTAAAGCATTAAACTGTTCAGTGTGACTGTAATTCACATATCAGGTTCTATTATACATAGTAGTCATCTCCACGAACAGTGTGTAATCCATCGCTGTTTAACAAATTGGAGAGTAATATTGTTTCTATCCGTTCTTTAACTGTTTTACGACGAGTCGTCCGTGAGACAGCTCTTTCTCTCCCTCACACTCTATATTTGGATTCTTGTACTTACTGGAGGTCCAGGCTTTCCTGGTAAACCCACAGGTCCGGCAGGCCCGGGGGGACCCTGGAGAGTAAAATGAAATGAACATTTTTCAGTACAACGATTTCAACCACTCTAATGTAATTATTTCACGTTTTGTATTTAGCTAATAGCTAAATTTTCTTTAACTTGACAGACTGACTGTCGAGCAAGAGCGGGAAAACGAGCGAAAAAAAAGTCGTCACGAGAAAAAGGTTCCCTCTCTCCCATTTTCCGCCTGCCCATTTCTTGAACTCTCATTTTTCGCTTGAAAACTTGTAGTGTAAGCAGAGCATGCTGATGAGTCTGCAACTATAATTGCTGATTATTTTAAAGGCACCTACAAAGGCCATTGCATCATAAGTGTCTCTAAAGCAACAGTATAAAGTTTGCATAAATATACGGACCAACAAGTACATTCAAGTCCCAATTATGACATACAAGCTTCTCAGCGTTGCGGGGCGATTTGCTATTCTTATAACACCACTTGGGAGATTTAAATCATATATACAACTTGTCTGGTGTTTAAAGACCTCAATTCTCACAATCACCATGCTTGACTAACTACCATATATTCTAATGAGAAATTCTATTTTGATCTTTCAAGATGTTACCTTGGGTCCTTGTTCGCCTTTCTTTCCAGGGATTCCCGCGGCTCCTTGTGCACCCTGAAAAACACATTGATAATTTGAAGAAGGACTGGAGAACCACACTGCCTGATTAAATATGATCTGTCATCTTCACCGTACAAAACTGTTTCATCAAAGCGACATAAGGGGCGAATTGTGGCATTGAAATGAATACGCAAGTAAGAAACATAATACATTCGAACTGTGGGTGAAAGATTTTATGCATGAAAGACAATCGCAGTCATGTTTGGTAGTGGTGATAATAAATCCTGAAAAAACATTCGGGCTTGCCCGATATTCGAACTCATGGTCTCCACGACACCGGTGCAATGCCCTACCAGCTGAGCTATCAGGCAAATGGATGACTACTGTCGCAGTCTAAGGACGTTTAACAATATTGGTTATGTGTTAGCTAAGTTATTTAACGAATTTCTTTCTGAACTTATCAAGTTGATGGCGTCATAGTCTACTTTAACTTCACCAAAGCTACTAAAGTTACTACACATCTAGCTGTTGCTGGCAGAACAGGTTTAATATCTCACGCGGTGTTTTTCAAGAGGCAGTGCTGATAAATTCTGTGTCATACCTTCTCTCCCTCCTCTCCTGGGGGCCCGGGCGGCCCATCCTCACCAGGGCTACCCTATCAAACAAAACAGAGACGTGTTTGTTTACAATTACTTCCATTGTGTTGCATGGCGCTTCGCTGTAATGAGCACTTCTTTTGCTAGAAACACGTAACCTGTTATTCTTATATGTTTGTTACATAACACCTCCATTACCAATCAGGGAGAGTTTAACAAAATGTTCAAGTCACCTTTTGCCTTGAGGGTATTACCCAACTGAAATTTTACCAACATCATGCCAGATTAAACTTGTCTATATCCCACCAAATAGCATTTCTCGAGTCATCACTTCACTCTGACTTTCGTAGTTCGAAGTGAATGGAATTTTTGCAACTACCTCTAGAAGAGATGCTCATTCATGATTTTGATACGATCCCCTTGTCAAGTCACACAACAAAATCATATCACGCGTAAGTTTGGAGGAGGAGGAGATTTTCCCTCGCATTGGCTAAATGGTTTTAACCCAGTACACTCAGATCATGAGTAAAGCAAATTGTTTGTACAAGTCTTCTTATTAGACTACTGCCAAAGTTTAACCCAATATATTTAAAGCAGCTATCAACCTTTTACTTTTTACAACGTCACTCTAACTCAGTGGTAACTCATTGTGGCAAATAAAAACGTCTAAGTATTACTATCTATCTAACGATGTCTAAACGTTTCGCTGATGTTAATGGAAACAACAGTGATACAACTGAGCACAACAATTGCCATGACTTACGGCAAGACCAGATTTTCCCTCGGGTCCAGGCTCTCCGCGGGCTCCTTCTTCTCCCTAACAACAATATGCAAATAAAATTCACAAATCGAAATATATTTAAGCTATAATCATCAATTTTTCCTGTAAGCATGTCCACCCTGTCTTTGTTTCTCGAGACGCTTTGACATCAAGAGGCTAGTTCTTCTTCCTAGTTTATTTTCGTCTTTGCATACTAGCGAGCGTTCGTCTTTTACAAACAAAACAAGTCATCTTCCCAAGCTGTGATGTGCGCATGCTCACTCACCCTACTACCTTTCTCTCCCGGTGCTCCTTGAGGCCCTTGGCGGCCTGGCCGTCCCTGAAAACAGAAGGAAGTTAGCTTTCAATCTCTGTTTGTATAAACACCTATTCTCTGATAACTCAAACATGAGGAAATCACTGAAAATGCTCTACATGAGGTACTTACCGCAGGGCCCTGGGGCCCTGGTTGTCCGGGAGGCCCACGCATTCCTTGAGGACCCTAACAATATGGAAGAATAAATTTGTTTAAATGTTTAAAATGTGGAGCAATTATTGAGAAAAGATTCAACAAACTGCAGTTTCATGCTTGTCTTACCTGTCCGCCGGGAAGGCCAATTGGTCCTTCTACTCCCTTGGGTCCTGGGGCGCCCTAAGGATTCAAGAAAATGGTCCTGAGGAAAAGCCCTTACTCAGGGGGTCACCATGTCACAACTGTTATATTGACATCGGCAAGGATATCACATAAAGTTTTTCGCTCTGATAGACCTTCCAAGCGAAAATTACATCAAAACTTTTAATAATGGAAGTAACGGCATATTAGTTTACAAAACATAACCAATTTTGCAGCTAGATAAGATTTATTTTTACCAGCAATTCCAAACTGGGTTTTCAAGACCAAGCCTCTCTTTCCTCTCTAACGGAATGTTGATACATTTTGATTTAGTGCAGTCTCGGAACGGACAGTAGTTGATAGTTTTGGTTATGGTTCGCGGAATCGTGGTGTTGTTGTGAGTGAAAAGCCTAACCTTTCGTTACATTTACCTCAGCGTATGCAAAGAAGATCTTCAACAAGATGAAGAGAACGGGAACATCAGGGAATGAAATACCTGTACAGCCAGTGACAATGTTCTACAAGGTCCCTTGTCAAACCTGTAGTCGACCACTAATATTGGGAAACATTTGAGAATCACGATGACAAAATACTGGTGAAAGTGTTCTCACTTACTGGCGGTCCCATCGCACCTTTCGGTCCTGGTGTTCCTGGTTGACCCTGAATAAAATCACAAAAAAAAAATTGTCTTGAGTACATAAAGATACATATTCAGATCAGGAGATCGTTGGACTTATCAGATCACATTTAGAATAATGGAAAAGTTTTAGACCCTTTCAAAGCAAAAAAAAAAAAATCCTACAGAGCATACAAGATGGAAAGATAACGGCATTAGTTCAAAACTTACTTACCGCTGCTCCGTCCTTGCCATCTGCACCTGGTTTACCAGGCTCACCCTGTTGAGAAAAGTAAAGTGTGACTTGAATTGCAGTCCCTGCTGATGAATCAGACATGTAACCAGCAATAGTGTTTTGCATGTACAAACCTTAGCACCATCCCTGCCAGGTTCTCCGGGGTCACCAGTTGGCCCCTGGGTACCCTGGAAAGGAGACAAAGAAAAATGACTCCGTCATGCATGTTACACATTATGACATGCAAACCAAGAGCTTAACAAGAGCGTTGATTATGGTCCTCACCTGTCGGCCACGTTCCCCTTTGGGTCCTGGGCTGCCTCTTTCGCCTGCTGGACCCTGAATCACAAAGTTAGAGATGCTTTTTAATAGATTGTGAGTAAAATCAGTTTTGGGTTAAATAGAGTAGTACAATGTGATTCGCATTTGCTTTGGTTTTGAATTACCATGCTATGTGCTTGGCTTAGAAAACTCGCGCCACTTTATCATCCAATCAGAAGTAAAACCAAAACCAATCGTCATGTGTCCGTTCGCACATGTTTTCCCGCGCTTCGCGTCAGCTACTCGCATTTGCTTCTAGTTTTGATTGGTTCACCGGATTGTCTGGGTCCTATGTAATTGGCCCGAGTGAATACCTTGGTTTTGGTTTAACGACACTCAATTAAAAACCGCTCCAGTATTGTACTTATAATACAGTAGAAATTAAACCCACTCTACAGAAACCTGCTTATTGCAGACACATTTACGTGCTCCTTTGATGTTCGTATTAACCGGGCTCCACTGGACCTTAAGTTATAGCAATTTTCCATGACCACTTAATCTTAAAATATTGAAAGATGATATGTTTCACAACACTTAAAGTTTTGCGATTTTATATTAATATTTTCTTAAAACCATACTCAGTTTTCTTGATTTCACCATAAAGAATAATGATTCCCGCCATACAAAAGAGGACGTTTAATAATTTGAATCATGCAAGTTCAAAAAGTGTTAACAAACGGTCTTATGCTACAAAAAAAGGCCAAAGGCAAAAAATGTTATGTCACATGATGTACTATGTATAGTGCTTGCCGAAATATATCTTCTAGTTTTGCCAATTGTTGTCTGAATTTCGACACAAAGAACATTCTCGGATGATCATTCATTCTCTATCACATAAATTTCCTGTGATAAGCTAAGTGGTGAAAAAGAAAAAATGAGTAGAGAAATAACTTACCCTGCCACCAGGGATTCCAGGAGGGCCTGGAGAGCCAGTTTTTCCTTGAGGTCCCTAAAAAAAACCAAAAATTCTTACAGATATTGAAATACTTCCGAAAAACAATTGAAAACAGTTGTCGACATCATAAATAAAACCATGAAGAGAAATATACAAACCGCTGCTACGCAAACTCAATCTTACCGTCTCTCCACGAGGTCCTGGAAATCCTGGTAAACCTGGCTTTCCTGGTAAACCCTAACAATCAAAAACAAAATGTATTTAAATAACCCACAGAGGTTTTTATTTTAGTGTCGAGAAGTAATTGGTTTTGCATTACTATACTACACGATTGCCTTATAATAACTCGCGTCACTTTTTTTATCCAATCACAATTAAAACCAAAACTAATTGGGACTATTATTGGGACTCGCCCTCACACGTCTCGTCTTTAAGTTTTGATTGCTTCATAGGATTTCTGTTTGCTTTGCGATTGGTTAGAGTGGTTTTGGGTTTTTGTCTAATAGCACTCAATTGCAAAAGAAGTTCATAATAATAAAATATCATTGCCGTCAGCTTCTCAAACGAATTTTAATTATTTAGTGATAACTTATCATAGATTACCATTGGTCCGCGACCTCCTTGCTGCCCTCGGTCTCCCTGAGGTCCAGGCGGACCCTGTGAAAATGAAGTTGGACAGCATTTGTTTTTGTTCTTGTTCAGCAAGAATGTAAGCTAACCTCGACGCTTAATTTTATTGATAATGATGGTATAAAGCTACGTACAAGTATTAGACGTAAAAGTCACTGGTCCAAGTTATAACACAAGTCAAGTTAGTTCATAGGGTGCTAATAGCAAAAGCATAACTTTTTAAAATTAATTTTGTTGTTCCTGTGAGGAGAGATTCAAATGACTTTAATTGGCATTGAAGTCATGTGATGCAAAGGGTAAGAGTTAATGTACTCTCGCAACCTCAAGGCCCATCCTTTACATGGAAAGGAGGCCATTATGCTGATGGACCTTTCTTTGTGAGTCCTGGAATCAATTTACGGCAGGACTGACGTTTGCATTGTAATTGACTTCTTAAACTTGTCACTAGCTTCTCAACTTTTACCACGACTCACGTCTACGACTTTGTTATCATGTTATTTGTCACTGTCCTGGAGGTGTGATCGAATATTTAGACCAAGATCACAACACATAGGCAGGGGTTTCATTAATGGTTTTCAGCAGAAGGGCAACTGGTTTTCACAGGTGGGCAAAACTAATAGAACTGAACTCCTTTGTAAGAAAGACGTTCTGCTAGATGGTCAAACCAGCCCAGCAAAATCGTCCTCACGGCCGGTCAATTTTCCCAGTGACTGGCCCTTAATAAAACCCTTGCATAGGATGTTACACTCACTGGGTTTCCACGATCACCGGGCACGCCAGCTTCACCAGGAGCTCCCTGACAAGAAATTAACAGGATTTAAATAAGGTCGGTCAAAAGTAGCTTAACAGTTTACATTACAACCTGCTACTCAATACAAGTGGTGCTTATTATTGGTTAATTCTTTCTGGGTGAAAATTTTAGCAAGTATCTTAGGCCTGCAATGCGTGCAAAACATTAAAGCTGGGTGCCTACACGACCCTCTGCACACATTTGCACGTCTATGATACCACGTAATGTATTTTTCAGCCTTATACCCAGAGTCTTCGTTTTCCTTGACCAGTAGTCAGGGAGCAAGTGACCCTGGAAAGTTCTGATTGGGGATGGAAGTCCAAAAATATAGTCTACATGTACCTGCCTAACATTACTGACTAACACACGCCTCAGTGGAGTCTCTTGATGTTTTACGTCTGGTCACTTAACCGTTGTTTTGGAAGCCTGTCAAAATCAATCTTGTGATAGACCTCTCCAGAGTTGCTCATTTTGTTAAGCTTGCACAGTAAGGTGTGAAGACTTGAGGTATGAGATTGAAAATTGTTATTTTATAGAATACCTTGGTTCCTGGGGTACCAGGAGTTCCTGGGGACCCCCGCTCACCACGTGGACCCTGTGAAACATATAAAGCATTATATTAAGGATGATAAAAAAAATACAGCAAGAAATGCACATAATGAAAATCTTGTGAAATTTTAGCCTTAAATAAGAAGTCTGTTTCTTTGTGATTTAATATCAAGTTTATTGTTCATTGTTATAACAAGCATTACTACTATGACATTAGACACTTAAATTTCCAGGCTCTGTTGGACTGTAAGTTCCATCAACAACAAAAACAATCATGAGGCTTTAGTGACAGTGTAAAATGTAAGTCGAGTTTTCTAAGGTTCTGCATGGTGACTCAAGGAAACAAGCAATACATGGTCACTGAATTTCTTTGGAAACAAGAGGAGAAGGAAGGTATATGATCTGACTTTACCCTGCTTCCTCTTGCACCTTGTGGGCCCGGTGGACCAGGATCTCCCTAAAAACAAAAACAAAACAACATTAAAAATGTATCAGCATTCCTATATTGCTTTGTTATTTAAACAAAGCAACAATGACTGAATCAAACTCCATAATGTGTCAGTTAGTATCCTTAACCACAGTGTGACCTTCCAAAGAAAATCTTTGCCACATTGCTAAGGCACATTGCCAAGGCAGAAAAAGTGGCAACCATCGGATCGGCCAAATCAAAACTTTCAGAGGCAAATATACTTTAATAATGCAAAGACCTGATCCCAGTTTTGTCAGCTCTTAAAACATTCTGATGGTCTTAAGCCATCTCTGTAATATGAAAAATTAATCGCTCTTGTTATATAAAGTTCTTTTTTCGCATGAAGTCATCCCCAATTAGCATTCTGTTGTATCGCAGTAACCTAGAATGATGGATACAATAATAAAGTTATTTTTTATTATTAATATTTCATTATGAGCGGGCTGACCCTGATGCCCTTTGATCCATCTCGTCCTCTGGGTCCAGGGGCACCAGCATTTCCCTGAGAAACAAAAAAGTATGAAAGCATTATGACAGTACATGAAATTAAAATATTGTATAATACATTTCATAATTTACTGTACATGTGGAAGTGGGTTATTTGAATGGCAAACTACAACCCATAAGGTGCAAAAGCTTGCACATGCAAATTGGAACCATCCAAAAGAAAATTAGTGGACAAGTATTGATCTAAATGTACTGTACACCAGTACATAATCAATTCCAGTTCGTTTATTGATTGTCAAATGTGATGCTCAGGGTTCTCCTGAAAATTTGAAGTAGAGGGAGAATAACTTTGAGTAGGCTGCAGACAATGCCGATAAAAGGACGTGGAGTGGTTTTATCAGAGCCACGTGGAGGGGAGGGGGGGGGGGTGACCACTACTTTTTATTGTGGGGTCCGGGAGCCTTCCCGGAAAAATTTTGAAATTGGGGTTCTAAAAAGTGCATTTCAGTGTATTTTAAGCAATCATGGTTTTGTTCTTTTCTCAAAGGAAAGCAATTTCACCGAGAAAAACATACATGTAATGTAGTGTGTTACTGTAGTTGAACAGGTTAATCATTGTCATCCGTATCAAATTCGAAAAAAGTATCAAAAACGTCAAAAACGTTCTCATTTTTGTGGTCAATCACGCGTGTAAAAACAGATGAGAAAGCCAAACGAGAAAAGAGTTTTGCTGACATTGAAGGCACTAGATTGAGGTTTGACATTTATTTTGTTAAAAGACAAGTTTTGAGTGGCTTTAACACAGTGCTAGGGGTGGAATTCATTGAACGTGATGAAGCTTGTGATTGGTAACCGTTGCAAGC
>Ga0126339_10001885_pt1 | contig 14678 bp, 5 predicted proteins | sample OrbTmetagenome_2_FD_92532 | JGI IMG/M metagenome (GOLD analysis project Ga0126339, IMG submission 92532) | Coral microbial communities from Petempiche,Puerto Morelos, Mexico - Orbicella T R C metagenome | ecosystem: Host-associated > Invertebrates > Cnidaria > Coral | place: Petempiche,Puerto... | reverse complement strand
GAGTTATCTTTCGCAGACGTATCTTCAAGGTCTTGGTCTGTTATTGGAAGACCATTTCTTAAAAATGCAGGACAGAAATCTCTCTGGTAAAGATCAAAGACAGATGGTGAGATCTCTCCACTCTGTCTTTGTGGGCAAGTGCAAAGACGTAATGGCGGAGCTACGAAGAATAACGCCTGCTGAACGACAAAACATCGAAAAGTTGTTAAATGTGTCGTTGTATGCTTACCAATCGACACTTGCAAGACTCCTGAGTAGATTGTGGTTTCTTCACAGTGAAGAAGAATACAACAACGAGCAGGAGAGGGAGAGTGAGGATGTGTTTAAGTCATTCGTGAAGGAAGAAGTCAAGGATCTTTCCTTAGATGACGACTTCCTTATGCTGGCGCTTGTTTTCTTCCACAGGGCGAGAAATGGTGTTGAAGCCTCCTTGGCAATTCCCAATACAAGAGTGATGGGGCTCCTGAGGGAGGAACATATGAAAATAGCTAAGGAGAACGTGGAACAAGCGGAACAGCTATTGAAGGAAACCTTGTATGGTTGCCTGAAGAGGAGTGATCTTAGCAAAATCAAACGGAAAATGTCGACAAAACTGCAAGATGACGGGATCTTTATGTCTAGTACCAAAGATAAACTCATGAAGATGCTTGCAGCGTTTTTTGAAGAAAGGCGGAGAACGAAGGACGTGTGAAGGCAGCTGACTAAAATGAGAGACACTTTATTAGCGGGAACAAAAGCCTCATAAGTCAGTAACAATAAACACAGGAAGTATTAGTTATCCAAAAGGGGAGAACTCCTTGGGAAAAGGATGGCGGCTGTACATTTTACCGCAATACCTTGCGAACCAAACATAGCTCAGTAAATTAGTGGTTATTGCTGACTGTTTTTAAGTTGTTACTGTCAGCGACAAAGAACTAACTTGCAAAGTCATCTCCTGACTACAGTTACTCAATTTTCAAACAAGGTATAAAGTACAAAGTTTACCATTAAACGTTCTCGACATTTATCTAAATTGTTTTGTTTTCATGTAAGGCTGTTTTACTAGTCTACGTGTAGCCGTACCTACCCCCCCGAGGAAAAACGGGAGGGTGGGAACGTCTACGAGGAGCTGCCACGAATCGTGTTATGTGACGTCACAGTAATTGATGTAAGTTATGCAAATAAATTATATTTTCCGTCTGGTCTGTTACTCGTGTCCTCGCGTGGACGTAGGCCTCGTAAATATTTATTCTTTTGAGCTTATTTACAAGTCAATGTCCCTTTTCAAGTATATACTGTGTTTTAAAGAGACTGATAAGGATTACAAGAGATTTTTGGTCCAAAGCAAGAAGATGACAATCTCTGATGTAAACGTCGCGCTCGCAAATTTGGATTTCTATGTGTACGCTGCATCAGAGTTACCCTGGGTGCCAAAGGGTTTTTTTTTGTTTTTCGTAGCGAAGCTGCGATGAGTCCGAAGCACGAATTGTGCGAAATATTGTCGATGTAAAATGACTAGCCCACACGACTTCTACGGTTCGTCACATTTGTACATTTGCCGTTCTCTGTTCGGTCACTCGACCTTTTTTGTCGCTTCACTCGTGTTTACGAAGGGCACTTCATGCTGTTGCCTGCATGTCGCTTCGTAGAGTTTGACACCTCTGTAATTTGCCATGTGTTTATGCATTGTTTAGGCTCATCTCCATTGCAAGATATGCTCTCAAGTCTCTACGAATTTGCTTTTGGGGGACAAAATATGAAAATTACCGTGAACATGTTGCTTCATACTCGCATTCTATATTGTGACGCCGGGCCCAGCTGTCAGTAGGTAGATCCTTATCACGGATATGATATAACATATGTGTTGTTGGTCATTCAGGCACCATATGATTCAAATGTAGCTGTTTACGCGCAAGTTTGTTGACTGTTTTGCGTGTTTTATATGCCATTGTTCGGCTTAGTTCAGGCAAGACAATGGTTTCGATCCTCCATGTGGATCTCATCAGTTGCCGGTATTTCTAAAATGCTCTTTACGTCTGTAATTGCCACCAGCGCAACTCGTGCAGATGTGAGAATGTGAGACACAAATCTATTTTAGCCAATCAGTATTCTCGAAAGTATTACTCGCGGTCTTTATCCAATAAGGAACTATTATATATTTCCATGCAAAAGCGTGACGTCACATAACACGGTTCGTGGCAGCTCTGCGTAGACGTTCCCTCCCTCCCGTTTTTCCTCGGGGGTGGGTACGGCTACACATAGGCTACTGTTTTACTTGTCTGTTTTGAAAGTTGCTTAGAGAAACCGTTGAGCCCGGAGCAATACACAACAGCAGGAATGAAAGATGTATCAATGATTTTTTGGGGAAACTTTAAAAGGTACTCTAGTGCTAGGAAATCAGCTAATGTGGTAGATTAATGGTCCATCGGTTCAAAGTTAAGCCACTGATAACAAATATTGAAAAATAAAAACGAGAATAAGCCTTACAACATGCCAAAACGTCGAATCTAAGTTCAACTAAAAAAATATAGTACAGTGTGTGCATGCTTGTAGAAGGTGAGGACAAAGAACTATAAGTTGATATGAGACATTGTACCTTTGTATGCTTTGTAGCTTTACTGGTTAGTACAAAAGATGACGAAAAATAACAGAGTGAATGCCCCACATAGGCTGGTCATGATCATGTCAGTTGGCGTCATATTTCATGTTGGAAAAATGTCATTACCTCGTATGAGCTCTTGGGATAAAGTCGTGTTGCCTAGTTGCAGGACAAGATTCTCCTGATTTAAAAAAAAGAAACGCAAGTAAATTCTTCCTTACAGACCATTACATAGGCTAAATTTGCCATGATATATTAACCCTATTTGGCCTGCGCTGTTTATTCGTTTGTAAGACTGGAGGGGGGAGCATGTATCTCCAAAAGTATTCGTTCAATGGTAATCAAACTTATATGGTGTCTAAAGCTTCCTAACTTGTTTACTTTAGTGCTAATCATTTGTCAATCTGCTAATCAGCATTTTCACGCGTTTTCAATTCATGAAGTCACAGACCCAGGAGAACCCAGGAGCCCATACAGAACGTAATATTGACGTCACGCTTTTCAAAATGTCCGCCATCTTGGACTTCCAAAATTTTTCAAATAAGTCATAACAGCTCAAAAATGGATTCAAAAAAATCAACCCATGTAACAAATTTGGAATAAGATCGTCATAAAATCCAAATTCGAACTAGAACAGAAATCTAAGTACAAAAAAAATAATAATAATCAAATTTGGCTAAAAGCCCTTTGAAAAGATGGTTACCATAGAAATATCAAGTAACGTGACTAAACGATTGACACACCAAAAAGTTCTCTGATGAGTTTTGGGAAATTTCGCAAGGTCTGGGCACTATAGCTTGAATGACGTTTTGCAAGAAATGATTGCAATCATGCAGCGCGGGTATTTTGTGCCCTTCAATCCCCTACCCGGCCACCAAGGCTAAAGAGGGTTAATGGTTTGAAGACTGGAGATTTTGAGGAGTAGAAGATAGATACTGAGTGAGGGAATAAAATTGCGCAGAAGGAAAGGGAGGAATGAGGTGATAGCTCGACGTTGAAATTGTTACATTTCTAACGGGGATCTGGGGTTACAACACGTACATACACTTTATTTAAACACAGTAGAAACATCAGTTATATTACGAGATTGAGAAAAAAAAATTAAAAAAAAGCTGATTTACATGTTTACTGTTCGGGTGCACGAGCTGGAAATTAGGTGATTGATTTCATTTTTTAAAGTTAATAAAAGATCTAGTGGCTTTGACGTTAGACGGAAGGCTATGCCACAAATGTGCGCGACTGTAGGAGAAACTACGTTTTAAAAAATCGGTACGGGGCTTGGACAGAGCTAATTTGGTTTCAATATTTCTAAGTTCATAGTCCTTGCTGAAGGGTTTAAATAGGCCTTCCAGCTTCTCCAGCGTCTGATCATCCAAAGTTTTAGACGTCAATTTCAATTTTGCTTTTCCCTTCTGATATAGGGATTATCTCATCGTAGCTTACCGCGGAGGGCAGTAGCACTAGAATGGTAATCAAACTTGGTGATTACCTTAATGGCGCGATTTTGTAGTTCTTGTAATTTGTCGGCCAACCCGTCGTTGAGACCGTCCCTCACAGTGCAGTAATAATCGAGGTATGGTTCCAGTTAACAGCTCTTTGTAGCAATATAGCTGTATCTTCGCATATGAACGGCCACAACCAGAGTAGATAACCTTGGTAGTCTTATTAACATGTTTGGACCACGACACGATCACTTAGATAAGAAAACCACCGTGCTTTAAGGCTCTTTGTTCAACGACACAGCTAGCTAGCTTTCGTAAAAGGCTGGTCAATGGTGTCGAAAGCCTTTTTTTAAATCTATGAATATTCTTAATCAAAAAATTTTTAAAAACGGATCTCACTACGAAAGTTAACGTTAAAAAACAACGACGTTTCGACCGTTCGACGGTCATTTTCAAGTTGAAAAAGTAAATTTTTTGTATGCGCTCAAATATATACAATCAATTAGAAGAATGCTAATGAGATACTGACTAAAACTCTAAAACATTTACATAGAAACAATAAAAGAAAATTGCGGCATGAATAACAAAAAACGCTAAGGCGGTAGAAACGATATAAAAAGCGAAATAATTAAGTAAATAGCTTCGCGCGGATCGAGTCATTCTGTTTGTTCAGTCGAGTTTGCTCTGACAGTTTTGCAAAATCTTGAGATTGCTTCCAATGGTCTCTGAATCCTTTCCGTACTCATCCTTTACGTGGCTGCCGATTGTTGATCGCTTATGTTCCTCCACACGATGTTGGTGGCCGGTAGTTATTAACGTCTTGTCTTTTGTCCCTTTTAAAAATTGGCGTCACTCGTCGGAAGTGAATGAATGAAAGAATGAGACTTTATTTAAGTGTCATTAGTATTAAGCTTTAAAAAAAAACAATTGGGGAGCTTCCATTCAGTTGGATAATTACCAGAGGAAATCAGCTCGACTGCCAGGGATGGTGCCAGAATACCTGCCGCCTTTTTTCTATCCAAAATGTTTAAACATCCTGGAATGCAAATTATCTACATCAGTCGCTTTCTTAGTCTTGGTTGTTCACGTAGTTTTCGGACGTCATTAGCCAGTGCTACATCTTTTAAAAGAGAAAGTCTTGTTTGTTGAGATGAGATAACTTTGTGGAGCTGAGGTGTGTATCTTGCCAAGTCATGTCCAATGTTTGCGAAAAGACAGGTAAAAGCTTCCGCCATTTCAGATCAGAGCTAATTTTTATGTCCCTGATTTTAATATCAGCAATAACTTCCTTCTTATGTTGACGAGAATTCAGCTCAGTAATTAGCTAGCTGCCAAGTTGTGACAGGGATCCTTTCTGTTAGCACCGAGGCAGTTGCGGTATTGTGCGGGTATTCAACAATTTTGATACGATGTTTGGGAAGTTTTTATCTTTGAATTGCAGTATCGCGGTATTGAAGCCTGCGGGATGCATCTTTCAGCGTTTTACTGGACGAGAATCCTTTAGGCTACTGACGTGTTTCATTGTAAGCACGCAGGTAAAATCGATACCACTGATATGGCACTATGTTTTGGTTTCTCTTTTAGTTTCATTAGATATGGAACGAGTTAATGCGCTTCATGATCTTGAATAGTTTCCTTTATACTGCGGATAAAAAAAAAGAAAAAAGAAAAAAATGGTAAAGTTAAGCCAAGTGGCCCATCAGGCTAGTGCTTATCTGTAGCATAAAGCGACTGGAAGTATTTCTACTCCCCCCTGTATGGAATGCTACTCCATCGAAGGGTTGCCCCCAGCATTAAATTCACCGGTACCCATTTGTACACCTTGGGGGAGAGAGGCATTGTGAGAGTAGTGTCTTCTCCAAGAACACAATGTCACCGACCAGGGCTCGAACCCGCACCACTCCATTCGCGTCCCCCATCATACTACGGACCAGGGTATAAAAAGTCATACAGCTTCATATGCCGTTTAGAACGCTTTGGTTTGTTTTCACCATTATCGAGTCGGAAAATGTTTTTGTTTCCTTCTTGTGACTTGAAAGCCTCATTTCTCGCGCAACTTCAATTTCCTAACAATGAGAAACTTACTTTTTTCCGTTTATGTGCAAGCCATAAAGAGGGAAGAGAATAAACAATGAGTTACTTTTAAGTTGCTCAAGCATCTTGTAATATAAACTATTTACAAAGCTGCGACTTCTTTAGCAGGAGTTTTTTTCCTAGGAAGCTGGTCGTGTCGGATTTATTTTATTTTCAAACAGCTTGTCTCAAAACTATTCAAACATTGCTGCACACCTTGAAACTTGATAGTTCCGGCTTTAGTTTTTCACTTCTGGCTTCTTTTACTAGTATCTGCGCGAAAAGAGAAATTTATAAAAAATATTTTCGACGAGCTCAATTTTGTTAGAGACAGCTCAGACGGTAATTAGAACTGCCCTAAAGCAGCTAGAATTTTTTTTTCCTGCCCTTGAAACTTGAGAGTCTTGCAGTTCCTCACTTTTGACTTCTGAGTTCTGACTTCTTGAGAAACACACGCAAAAAAGTTCTTAGACTTTTTAAATTATTAACGCTTTTAACTTCCCCAGCATTTTCTAAACAGCTGCTCATCTCGAAATTAGCGTCTTACTTTGGACTTTTGTGAGAATTATTTTGTTCTATTCAATTCGAATCATGAGTTAAGGTACATGAAAGAGTAGGAAAATCTGCCATTTCGGTATTAAATATTTCGAACAGACGAAGCTTATGGCTGTATCATTTTATTGATTATGCACTATATGAAAATGACAAGAAGACTTCTATTTTGGTAATTTAGTCATAAGACGTACCAGTTAAAGCAGTTAGCGTATGTGAAAGTAGTACTCTTTTTCAATAAAAGGTATACGAAACTTGGGGTGGGCGAAAGGGGTAGAAAGGGGTACCTTTTTTGTCAAATGGTAAATAAAAGGGTAACGGGCATGGTCTGGACCTCGGAGCGGAGCCTGTCCGTACAAAACTTTACTGAGTATGCCCTAAACAAAGTTCAACTCCTCCACGCTTTGTAAATAGCCAACTGGTCAGCCTCCCGCCAGTTGGGATTTTTAACAAGTTTCTGTTTAGTTTGCGATATTTGTTTGCTCAATTAAGTGTCCTCTATTAGCACAGTATTGCTAAAGATTCTGACACTTAAATAAAGTGATTTATTTGTTTGGGCCAAAGAAATATCTTTTCTTTCTGCTTAACGGAAGCCATTGTTTCCAACCAGCCCTGAAGGAGTATGATCCTTGTACCACTTGTGACACTGCCTTTAACGTCAGCAGAGGTTAGGGTTAGGCAAAACCAGCAACTCGTCATTAAAAAAAAGATAGATAAACGATCATCCTCAAATGTCCTATAGATAGAAGGTGATTTGAACGCCGCCTGAAAATCTTTAGTATCATGATATAAATGATTTAAGTCAAGTCCTCAGCTTGAGTCTTCTTTCTAGGAATTTCTTATCTCCAATGCAGCGTGTTACTTTTGTAATGTTTTTGAGAATTGTTTTGACAGTATCCACAAACATTGTCAAATTTCAAGCCTAGTAATTCTGCATTTTAGTAACTTTGTCGAGTTGGTTACTCACTTAACAGTAATGAGGCTTCGTACATAGTTCAAGAAAGTAGAGAAATAGTTTGAACAGAACAGTTCTGAAGAAATTCTTGATGGCAGTGTTAGTTCGATACTTAAGAATTACCAGCTCATCCTAGTAAAAGCTTTGCATAATTTTAAGAATGAACTGGTGACTGAACCCATTTTTCCCCAATGCGATGCTGTATTTTAGTGTATGGGCTTGTTTAGTGGACGCATTATTTCACGACTTACCATGGCTGAGAGATTTTAAGTCAAGCATCATTTAAATGATTTTAAGCCGTGTTTTCTTAAGCTTGAGCGCTTTTTCCAGGAATCATTTAATTTCTAATGCAGCATCTTGCTGTTATGACATTTCTAAGAATTGGTTTACGAGTATCCACAAACATTTTCAAATTTTAAGCCTGGTGCAACTATAGCTTCCTTTCAGTAACTTTGTCGGGCTTTGGTTAACGACTAAACGTTATGAGTTCTCCATGAGGAATTAGGGATATATTTTAAGTAGGGCCTTTCCGAAGAAATTCCTGATGGCACTCATCAGCTTTTTCAGTATCAGCTCAGTACTATCCTAAGAATGATCTGGGAAAGAAAAAATTCCTGGCGCGATGCTGTATTTTATTTTCATGACTTTATTTTTGTGGACTCAGTATTACACAACGCACTACGACTGAAAGATTTTAATTTGAAATTTCCATTTCACAGCTCATGAGAGTGGGATGCAGAAGGTGGAAACCCTTGTTCCCACCTGTAATGGACTAGCCTCCGTACAGGGAGTAGTAACAATCCTCGTTTCTTTATGGGACGGAAATCATGCAAGACCAATGCTGAAAGGTAGGTCAGTTGGGTCCTGATGCGACTTTATCTTCAGATCAAACATGAGTTGTCAAACGAAATTGCTGAATGCTGCAATAGTTTGCTCTCACGGTGGTAGTCACACACAGTGCAAAAGAGTTACTCACTTAAACAGAATTAATTTATATTTCGAGGGTCTTGATGTCCATTTCAGACATGGAGACATGGACAATCCACAAAATGCATTCTCGTAGACCAGTTTCATTTCTGCAGATAATCATTATTCTCCCTGGTTTCAAAGAAGCAAGATGAGGCCATTTCCATTATCTGATGATTCCAGACCATGTTTCTTGCTTCAGTGCACTTTGAGATAAACTTTTCTTATATTCTCTGTAAGCAATAATAACTGAAGGAAGCTTAAGATTACTGTGTTTAGAGACGTAAGACGCCAAATGTCCCATGCTACGTTAGATATATTCAATAATCCGTCACGTACAATGTGTAATGTATTTTTCCTTCGGCCATAATTCTTCATTAGTTTAATGAATAAAGACAGGAACCTTGATAGAGATGTTTAGGTCCAGCGGTACCTGAAAACAATGGCTTTTCTGTCGCAGAAAATTGAGGCCGGAAATGGAAAGAAACGCAAATGTTTTCTTTGACTTTTACAGAAAATAAACACTTGATCCTTAGTTTATAACGGTTTGTCGAGATCGGAATCTAAGCGACCACTGAAGCTAATACTGAGCGTGGGAAACTAGCCACTGACGTCACGTTGTGCCAAAGGGAAATCACGAAAGCTACCAGTCAGAGAAGGCGTTTCTCTGACACTTCCGGTTATTTCATGCTGACAAAGGGCTCTAGGTATGATTTAGGACGTACGAATTTCGACTCAAAACGGAATTACTTGAATATCTCTGAAACACAAGGATGGAAATTGCCACACAGAACTTACCTCTAAACTGAATGCATTCAACAGTAAAATGAAAGGAACGTTAACAAGAACGACAATTCGAATCTAACTTATGAATTTATTAAGATGTCGACAACCTTCACTGATCGAAAGATCTCTACAGAATCATAGATGGATTTCGGGCTCAAGAGCAATGCAAAGACCTCAGATTATTTATAGGCGTCCAAAGTTCTGTTTACCGTCGCGTCGGCACCAGCCCGTAAAATTAATCACGCTGTGATCACGGGATAGCGGCGTCTTTAACGGTCATGCAAGAAGCATATTTGATGTAACCCCACTCCCGATAATAGATTTTAGTAGACAAAAGGTTCTTTAATCTCATGACTGCTCATAAAGAAAATGACATACAAGTTCCGCAGCATAGCTTGTCGTTTTAAAAGCATGAATTCAGATAACTCTCCTACAGGAGTTTGCTTGATGATTAATGGAATAAAAATTAATTTAACTTACTTTGATACCCAACATTTGTAAACAAAACATATTTTTGACAGATCTTGAGACGGACAGACAGACATATCGACAGGGACAGTGATGTGTGTCATTCCGGATTATTGATCTTACCGCAGAGTGCGCTGAATCAGAGCATGACACGTCATTATAATCTTAGATTGGATTCCTGCTTCAACTGGTTAATTTCCCGTTGCGTGCACTCTTCAGTAGATGACAAAGAATCAAAACGTGACAAACGCCACGTCCTTTGATTTCTCGGAGTTCATCGAAGTAGCTCAAAGTGAACGTAGAACAGACTGATCCTTCGCACAAATGGAGACAATGATTACTCAGCACTGGCGTTTTTGGTTGGCGTTTTTTTTCAAGCGACTGGCCCAGGAGAGAAAGTCTGACGAACTTTTCAAGTGAGTCGAGCCGTCCGTCCAAATGGAAAGTGAAATCAAGAAACTAAAAACCTCGGTAATCAGTACACAACATCCAGCTGAGCACCAGAAACTTTTAATTCTACGTAATCAGAGATGACTTGATGTAACATGGAACAGAATCCCAAACTTTTTAGTGGAATGGCTCAACTCTTGATCGTAGAAGAATTTACTAAACGAGTACTGAACAGTTATCGATTCGTGACGTCATTGATCGGATATACACATGCGCCGTGAACAGGCACAAAGATGTTTCGGTTTTACCAGCTCTTTGAGGTAAGAATTTTCGTTCTTTTTTTCTCGTGATTCGTTTTGTATTTAACTTTTAGTCGATCCATAGCATTGAGACACGATTTCAGTCTTTTTGGATGCATTTCAACATATTCGAGAGCCAGGCGTAGATACCAAAAGCACGGTATCAAAGCCTATGATGCACAAGTTATCTTATGTTTATCTTTTTTTTTTTTTTCAGATGGAAGGTCAGCTGCAACATCAGCTTGAGGTGAGCCATAAAAAAAACACAATTCGTAACGAATGATTTACCGTGACATCTTACAATTCTGATCCTGTTTGGAAAAAGGCTAGAGCAAGTTATTTTGCTTACACGATTTAATAACGAGTAAACAAGAACCATTTAATGCTCCTTGTGTCCAAATCAGACTTACTCGTAACCTCCCTTATTCGTAACCTGCCATATGGTTAAAAATGGATTGCAAACCGATATTATAGTTTAGTTTTTTCGTTACATTAGTAGGGACTCACTCCAAAGGCAATTTCTAAATGAACCTGGGAAAATAAATAATCCGGAATATTAATGAAGTTTCTACACACACACACCACAAGAACAATTCAACTTTATTTTTTTGCAGGCTGAAAGCTTGGAAATAAGACAACATATAACGAGGTAAGGATACAATTTTACAAAGTGCTTCCCTGCAACCGTTAAAAAGGTTTTACCTTGGTTTCTAACGAGGGATAAAATCTCCGGGCTGGCTCATAGAAGCCAAAAATGGTCCTGGGGGCAAATATATGTGAAGATTCTTCTCCAGAATATCTTTCTCAAATTCATATACTGCACTGCTTTTTGAAAACAATATTCATCTACTGAACTCCTAGTTCGCCAGAAAGCTAAACCATTACCAGAGGCCAAACCATTACCAGAGGAAAAATAGTTATTCTCCTAGAGTCCTCGAGTAGCAACTCCATCCTACTGCAGTATACTGAAGCAATATGATTATAATGATATTTCTGTAATTTCTTGCAGTTCAAACTCACATATAATTCAAAGTGAGCTGCAGGTAAGTAGTACATTATTGAACACGCTCTTTTATTACATCTGCTTGTGAATTCCATGGCATCCGTTTGCAGAACAATACTTGATAACTTTCCTTTTCTTTTCTTTCAGAGAGTTATGCATGTCATAAGACGACATTCGTTGGAACACTACCAACGAACAAGGTATACACTTTGAAAATATCAAATATATGCAAACAAACATTCTACACCAACAGATTATAGTTGTTCCCACCTTTTTAGCCCAGAAATAACCTTTTAACCTCTCATGATATTTACACGTTGAAAACATGCAAACAACACTCCTGCTCCAGATGAATACTTGACAGCCTCCATGTCCCTTTGGTACCAAGCTGTACTGAAACTTTGCGCTGAGTGCCAATATAACACTTTCGTGATGGGATATATCAAAGAATCTCCACCGTCAAACAGTTCTAAACTGTGATGAACACCTTTCTATATCACCTTCCTGATTCCTGTTGACCTTAAACATGGCTTTGATGGAATACTGCCCATAAATCATTGATCATTTGATAAAACGTACTCTATGCCATTCCGCAAAACGAGTTCCAAGGCAAAGCACTAAGCACACCAGTACTGTTGATAAGATCCAAGCCTTTGTTGAGAGCCCAATGAAGATTTACCCAAGTATTGATGAAAGCTTAAAGAAAAGCATTTACCTTTTTTCACAGACCATCAACGTGATAAATAGCTTATCTTTCCACAAACAAATGTCTTCTTTTAGATTTTTGCCCAATATCTCTCTACCCTTGCATCAGTTGACCACAAAGTTTCATCTTTGCCTTCATGATAATCATATACACTTTTAATTTCTCTCAGGGAGGAGAAAGGCATGCTTGAGTGTTTGCAGGTAATTTGCACATCGATTTCATATTGCCTTCACTTGTAAGCATCTGCGGGATGTTGTTTACTTTTCAAAGCTGTTTCCTTTCTTGAAATCGTTGCTGTCTGCTGCAAATTTCCAGAAAGCTCACAACTCACACGAGTTATCTGGAACTTTATCTTTCAGAGGGAGGCATATGCCATGCGGTTAAAAATCATGATGGGAATAATATGATCGGATAACGCATATCACAGGTGAGTACTGCATTGCAAAGTGCAGAATAATTCTCCTGCTTACTTCACGACTTTCACATTGTGTACCAAAACAGTCCATCCAAACATTCACCAAGACGCTCGTAGATACCAATCCACCAAGTGTATTTCGCCTATCTTTACCCAAGTGACAATCAGTGATACATCAAATGCCTGCTATCCCCAACACAGTTTGATTCATTCCTTAGCGATTTAAAAGAGGCGTGGTAATATATCTTCCAGAGGGGTGCCACATTACGCATTTTCATTTACTTCTTCCACCTTGATGCTGCTGAAATTCCTTCAGGGATTAAGGCAATCTATAAGCAGAATTTACACTTAACGTTAAAAAAGTGAAAATGTTCACATTCCTTAAACAAGAGGAGAAGAGAACAAGCCTGTCATATTGAAAGATTACCAGTAATTACCCATGCACCTTGCAAAGTTAGAGTTTGACTAACTCTGAAAGAGTGTACTCGAATTTGTCTTGTGATTCAGTTCCTCTCTATCCCAACTCGCCAAAAACTTGGTAGTCTTACTGATTTGAAAACAGTCCCCACTTTATAGAGTTAACTTATACAACTTGGTGCTTATTATCCAATTTCATTTATTTTTCAGGCGCGAATGGCAAGAGATCATATTATATTTAAAAGTTGTACAGTGCTAAGTATAAGATGAACTTAAAGAACAATAAAAAGTAAAAACCAACATCGATGTCTTTTCTATTTTTCTGAAGTGCATTGTAGCTTGAAACGCGAAAAAAAAAGAAAAAAAAAGAAAGAGTTTACCACTCCTCAGCTTAGAGGGGATTGGAAAAGAGTGACGTTCACTCTGACGGAGTTCAAAAATAATATTAGTTCGAAATTCGAAGGAGTTTTCTCTTAAAACCAGGCACTGTATACTACTATCGTAAGATTTGCCTTGACTAAGACCAAAATCGAAATGTATCCCGGACTTTTTCAAAAAACATAAAATAGACGATTTGCATGATGACGTCATTTGACTACAACTACCAGAATCCTTCACGTTTTCTGTTTCTTATGCTAATCAGGGCAGTTGTTATTTAAGGTGGCTCGTACCAGTTTTCAGGTTTTTGACGGCTCATAACTTTGCAAGAATAGAACATTATATAATTTATACTTGACCTAAAACAGCTGTTACTTTGTCGTCAGCAGTTACCATGGCAACATTCCAAAAGGATTTTCCAGACCTGAGTTTTCGCCCATATCACTAATAACTAAAAAATTAACCTGGTGACCCCGATTTTTTTTTAAATCAATAGCTTTTGGCATCTGAAAATGAAAATGCACAACAACTTTAAAACAATTTTACGGAGCCGATTTCTTGTAAACTTGGAAAAACGACAATTTGAACAAAGTGAAAATTTCCTTTCGTGGAATTTTTTTTTTCTGACGCTCCCTCTCAATAATATTATATTAAAACAATAAAAAGCAGGGGTCACCGGGCTTGTTTTCATGTAAAAGCCTTCGCGAGTTCGGTTATTCCCACGCGCGTAGACACACATTCAAAAATCCAGACTTTATAAGATCAGCAGTTGCTCATGAGCTGTTTTGACTACCGCTGACTGCTTCGTGTGCCCGCACGGGCGAGCGGGCTCCGAACAGGCGTTTTGTTTTGTATGCTGTCGTTTGCTGCTAAAACTTCATTTACAGTTGTAATTGTCGTTAAAGAAAACCTCTTGGGCTTACTCTGTAGGATTTCTACCCAAATTCTGGGTAGATTTGCTATGTTTTACGAGTCCTTTATACGTTCTCGGTGGCTGCACGATCGATCGAGTTTCCTTTGAAATTTGGGAAACATTGGATTCCCGAAACAATTTTTCTTAAATACACAGAATTGACTAAAGTTGTTCTAGCACGTAAAGCCTCCGTTATATGCGAATTTCGTGTCAAACAGTACGAAAGTGACCTTGTGCGAAAAAAGACGCGCGCCGCCATATTTGTTTTGGTCTTTCGGGTTTTAATCTCGCGCCTCTATCGTGCGTGTTTCTCACGCGTGACGCACGATGGTGATCT
>Ga0126339_10001884_pt1 | contig 14681 bp, 10 predicted proteins | sample OrbTmetagenome_2_FD_92532 | JGI IMG/M metagenome (GOLD analysis project Ga0126339, IMG submission 92532) | Coral microbial communities from Petempiche,Puerto Morelos, Mexico - Orbicella T R C metagenome | ecosystem: Host-associated > Invertebrates > Cnidaria > Coral | place: Petempiche,Puerto... | reverse complement strand
CTACCCCTTCATATAATAAGGCTTCCTTCGTCCGCCATATTGCGTTCAGAAATTGTAGAGCGTGAGCTGGGACCTAATGATGCGCGAAGGCGGTGCGCAGAAAATGTTGAATGAATATTGCACTGTGTTAAACCAATATTTCAATCGTGAATGTGAATGAATATAAACCGTTGAATGTGAATGAATACATCGCGTAAATGTGAGTAAATATATTTGTGAATACGAAATACGTCGTTAAATGTGAATTAGTATATCTCTTGAATATAAATTTAGTTGCTGAATGTGAATAAATATATTCATGAATAATAATAACAACATTAAATGTGAATGAATATAAACTTTGTGAATTTTGCACCATTTCGCCAACCATAGTAGTCCACACGTATATGACATATCCACGCGAGAGCCCTTGCTCCATATTAGGAAGTTATATTTGATTGGTTCGGAATAATCGGCAGCATTGAACCAGAGTTAAACGCTTCTAGGTGATATGCTTCTGGTGTTATTGTAGGCTCCAGGTCTACACGGAAAAGACGCCTGGTAGAATCGAGAAGTCAGAAAACACGCATTTGCAAATTTTGCAAATCAGAATGTCGGCTCAGCAGCGAGATTATATTATGAACTAAATTGCTTGTCAGGTGCCGGCATGGGATGTTTAGTTGAGATGTTTAAACTAAGTAATATGGTATTTGGTGATTAATTACATTGAAAGTCAGAACATGCCAGACTTAAAATTCGAGAGAAGTCAGGAAATGCAGAGAATTTTGTTCAAAGGTCAAAATATGCCGGATGTTATCATTATAGTACTCAGGAAACACGGAATGTATTGTTTCGGAGGTCAAAAGAGATGCGTACTGTCTAATTTCAAAGGCAGGAAATGACAGGCATTTTACTTAGCAGGTAAGAAAAGGTGGAAAAGTTGGTTTTCAATTTTGACCCTGAAAACGCGCCATATGCATGTGTAGATGTAGAATGTAGCAGTTCTTGACAAACACAGTTCTAACCCCTTGAAAATCTTATGGTTGCAGAGACATCCCTAAGGATACAGCAGATAGTAAAAGAACCCCACTAGCACAACTATATTGACAACATGACCAACCTATTGTTTTGTCAAACACCTAACCTGCCTTGCACACTGAAGCCCACGTTCCTCCTTCTCGGGGAGGAACGTAGACCGGACTTGATACTGTGCCACAAATTGAGCCTAAATTTTTGCGGGAGTTTAATTTTGCAGATCAGCCATATTTCAGTATTTTGCAGGGACTAAATTTTGCAATATTATTGTGAAAGACTGAGTTTTTTGAGCTGGGTATCAATTTTTGCGATCTTGAGAAAGTCACGTGTGGCTGAAAGCACCTTTGGACAATCCTCTTCTGTAAACTTTTTAGTAGCTACACCTGTAGTGTTTTAATTAAATTGCATCAAGATTCTACATGTGAGGTTTGTATGTATAATTTCACCCCCGGAGTAGATTTTTGGCGGAGAAAGTTTTTGTGGGAGGAAAGCGGGCTCCTTTCCCCAACAGTGGCTGGTAATAGAGCCTACCATCAATCTGATGAGATAATTTATGCACGACAAAAATCTACTGGCTGTTATCTGATTGGCTAAGACTAACAAAAGTACCCTCAGGCATCCAGCTGTGGCTTTGGGGAAGGAGTGTGGGCTCCTTTCCTGAACAGCAGCTGGTAATCGAGCCTAGTAAAAATTTCGTGCAACATGGTAATGGGGTTAGGAAAATTGCAGATGTTGGTCATAAATAGAAAAAGGGTTTTGGGAAGTGGGCCGCAAATCCCCACCCAATTTTTCTGGGAGTACCTCCCGCAGCTTTTGCACAGAGTATTGAAAGCTGTAAGCAGTTAAAATTGCAATCGCTTGGTCGCTCAATGATTAATAAGTGATGAGAATCAGGAATTATTTTTTCTATCGCTGGCTTGAGATGTTTTGGTCCATAAAGAGAGAAATACTGGGTTGCTGTTTTTTTGGCTAGCGATGTTTCAGGGAACTGTTTTATAATCAACTGGGACAGTTGTAACGCTAATTGTTTCCTACTTTTTTGTACTTGTGATGACCTAAAAAACAGAAGCATTTCCCATTGCCAGAACTGGGTCACTCTTGGCCTGGTTAATAAATTTTCAGTTTGCTCCCATATATTCCTTTGAGTGTTATCTTAGCCTGTTCCACGCTCTCAGTAGTTGGGGATGAGTGAAAAAAGAGGGTAAACAAGAGAAAACACGAGGGGAACTTAAGCGAGGAAGGGAAGGCCATTCCACTTCTAGTCCTCTCTCGTTTTTCTCTTACTCGCCCTTTTTTTTTTTCCTTGTCCCCATCTACAGAGAGCCTGAACAGGCTAGTCTTATCTACAAGCAGCATCTGTCTTCATATACCAATAAAATTAGCAACTGACGTCATTAAGAAAATTCAAAGGTACCTTGTCACAAAATATCTAGCCTGTCAGACTGAGTAAGGAGATACATCATGGCTATTTAGGACAGCTTCGTGACCGAAGCCAAATTTATTACTATTATTCACCTTATGGAACTCAATTCCATATCCAGCAAATGCTCTTCTCTTCATTTTCAATGAAATGTCCTCTTCTAGAGACAGCTCTGCAGGCTATGACATGAACAAAATAAGTTACAAAGTTTTAAATAGTTTGAACGTAACACTATCGGATGTATTTGAACTCAAATATTTAACAGTGCACCAGGGTTTGTCGTGAAAGGCATGAAAGTTCCAGTCATATTGTGTGACAATTTATCCTACTTTTAAGTTGCGTGATTCAGGGCATCCAGGAGCGATAGAAATTAGAAGGGTGCATTGAGTCGATGAATACCAATTAAGAGGTCCTTTGCAGCTAGGCCATCATGCCACCTACTTTTCATAAAATTATGGACTATAACTTAAAGATTGCCAGAAATGGAAAAAGCATGTCGAAAATAATTATCGAAAAAGAAAGTTTGAGGCCCCCATCACTAAAGAATGAGATTTTATGACGGTTTGAATTTGTAAAAGATTAAGAAGATTTGTATGGAAAAGTTGTTGCAGAAAAAGACCTTGCTCACTGGCAACATTTTTTATTCATATCCTCTAAACTGTCACATAAACTTACTCTTCAATGCCAGGGGCCTCAAACTTTGCAAATTTGCTATTTTCAATATGCTCTTTCCATTTCTGCAAGCTTGCTTATCATGCAATATTCTGTGATCAAAGTGAATGTTTAGAGAATGTTGTTATCTCTTACTGTGAAGTTTGCAAAGAATGGCCTGTTGAGTCTTGGCAATCACAACCAGCAGACCTCAGGATAATATGCCTGACATAGCAATCACATCCATCACATGAACACTGACCTTTTGTGAACATTCCAATAAATGTTTTCCACACCCCCAAGTAAGGTGTGAGCTAGGGGACCAAGCCTAGAGAAAAAATAAAAATAAACAAGATGACACTAATCAAAATAAAAATTGACCATAATGAAGGAAAAGCAACAACACAAGTATACTAGATTTGACTAGTTACACATGGAATGAATAAAGCTTACTCACTACTGATATTCTTTCAAAAATTGTACAGTCTTGTACCAGTCCTGCAAAAGTAAGCAAATAAAATTATATAGAGCTAGGGTGTGGTGTTTCATTCCATACTTGTAATGCAATTCCAGACAAAACTAGTTTAGACTAATCTACATTGCATGTCTAAAACATTTTCATGCCAGGGTGCAAAAAAACAACAACAACAAATACACTAAGTGTGCATATTGTCGTAACTCAGCTGTTTTGTTGAGCAATTTGTCACCACTTTCCCAGCATGGGATTCTAGTTCATTTCAACTCAACTTCGAGTGTGTTAAGCCAGGTTTGTCTGACAAAAAACTACTAGTAGGACAATAAATAAAACTACAAGTCTTGATTCTTACAGTATATGCTTAAATGTCAATGAGTATTCTAGCTTTCTAATGCGAAGAACCGTCAATCACACCATCCTGTCAGATTTCTAAATATTGTACATGATGGTGAGTTATGTCTGAAGGGTTTTCACACATAATAATCTACTTATGTGTATGTGTGTCCTGCATTGTTTTTTACATTTAATTAGCAATTTGATGACTCTCATCAGCATATCAATAATCAATGGTCAGAGAAAGAGAGACAAGTGAGAATAATAAGCACTTAATGACTGGCCCCAAGGGAAACAGTGAGTTTTCTTTCCCTGAGACCCCAATGCTCGCCTTGGGAAACACTGAGGTCAAGGGGAGACAAAACTCACTGTTTCCCACGGGACCAGTCATTAAGTGTTTTGTTATACCTCCCAACTCAAAAAATAATAATAAAAAAAATGCTGCAGTTTCAAGGAGCATGAGCTGATCACATGCTAGTGGAAAGTTCAAGTTGTTGTTTCCCTAGGGAGTTAGCGAGTTTTGTTTGCCCTAGGGAGTTAGTGAATTTTGATGCATCAAATGTGACACGATCTCCTCCAATCGCAAAACATATTCGAGTTGGGAGGTATAGCAATGTGTCTTAGCCAAGCACATATTCAAGAACTTTGTCGACTTCTGGATATTTGTGATTCATTAACAGTGAGGCCAACAAAACTGAAGTAGCAATGTTAAAATCAGCTGAATCACCATTAAAGCAAGAAAAATGTATTTCACAAGTGGAAACCCGTGTAGCTCAAGGTTTGTACAATAGGTTAACTCACCTGATGGAGATATTGTAAGCAAGTGATTTTCTTGAGAAGGATGCCACGACAATGAAGATACAGCTCTCCCCGAGGCTGTCATAGAAAGCGAAAGAGCAAAACATATTGTAGACATTTAGTAAACCAAATCAAAGAAGAAAAAGAAATTTAATATTTGAGTGTTACAGTACTACAGTAATTTAAAAGGCTTTTTTAAAGGAGAGAGGTTGGTCTTGCTAGAAGGGTTAGCTACTGTACCTAGAAAGGCTAAAGCATATCCTGTATTTATGTGGAAATTTAAAACCAACAAAACTGGCTTTTCAGCATCACGAAATCATGTCACATCAAAGGAATATGCACAAATAATGCTCCAAAATTATCTTGCATCTATAACCAAGGCTGTGGTGTTCTCTTTATTTCAGACCCTCTGTAATTATTTTATGGCCATACACAGCATTATCTGGGTTCCTTTGAGTCTAAAGGAAAAATATTCACATATCATAGCAAACCAGCCTTTAATAATTTAAACATACACCCTACTATGGTTTCTGATGTTCTTTTAGTTTGAGGCAAGTTTACACAACAAAATCTGCAGTCAATGAACTGTGTATGTAGATCTGATTACCCATTCTTAGTCATTAAATCTGTTCACATTTGTTTAAACTGATGAGCTAGTCAGTCGTTCTTGTATTTGAAAATAGTCAATGAGGTGTAAGTAAATTGTCATTCTCAAATTCACTAAAAATTCATCAAGTTAGAACAAAGAAAATCACAACAGTGAAGGAGGTTTGGATACGCGGTCTTAATCAACATAAATTTTTACGATTTTACTTTTCTGCTTACTCCTCAGCTTCAATTGAAAAGATATATCAAACAATCAAGACAATGTTTCATCGACTATCCAAACACCTCAAATTTTGTCTGCTATGCTATGTGTCATAAATTATTCTCTTTTCTTGGTGTTTGGATATCCTGATGAAACACTGTCTCTCGTGTTTGACATATAACTTAAAACGTTTCTTACATCTTTTAAAAGAATTTTGCATACTTTCACAATCTTCAAGGGTTTACAAATTTTTGTGTTTGTGTTTGTGATGTTGATGAACGGAGTACTTAATGATAATGTCAAGAACAAGATCTTACGTTTCACACTCCTTTCTATGAATGAAGGCTCTGTCTCATATCCAACTCCATAAGCTGGAGATGCTGCAACAACAAATAACAGGGAAGAAATCATCATAAAATGCTAACAGCGCTTTTGATGTTTTCTTTTCATTAGTCCTAAACAAGAATTGCTGACTGAATATTTCTTTGTCTTTATCATTTTAAGAAGTAAAACATCTTCTGTATTCCTTTTGAGTTTTAGTATAAATCTACCAATGTTCTATCACTTATAGCACTGTAGCTCTGATTGGCTACACTACTCACTATCTATTCTGTTGTAGATAGTGAGCAGCATAGCAGTGAGTGCTTGTTAACAAAATGACAGCTGCTTCTTTACGCTTTTAAAGTGTCTGGAAAGAGAATTTAGATAAAGTTTTGAATGACTAGTAGATTTATACTACAACAATTAGATTATTTGCTCTTAATATCTATGCATGACAGTTGACTTGGGCTGCACCCTCGTCAACTATCGCACAAGAAAAATCTTGAACTCATAATCTAACTGTTAAATAGAAGTGCAGCTTTTAGCAAGTGGTTTTCTAAAGCAATAAACAATAAAGAAATTCAAAGTTTGTAAAGTGTAGATATTGCACATGATTTTAGTAACAGTCAACACATCAACTTGACTATACGTGTCGTACTTACCAACTGAAGTATGTTGAATGTCGTAAAGCTGTACAACAGGACTTTCTTTACCAAGTGTCGCCAGTAAGCCAGATCGTGTTGGACTCCATGCAATGGCTGTTACAGGACAGGTCTGAGTCATTGTCATTAACTGTATAATGTTAAGGAGATAAAACATTGGCATACAAGCCTGACCACAAACAAGCACAATGCTCAGTCAAAATCACTCATCATTTCAGCTGCACATGTTGCAATACAATCTAATAACTTACACTCTGTGCACAATGCTTTACATCAGTGAGAGCGACGAAGACCAGAAGTTTGTTTACACAAACATTTAACACACATAAAAAATCACAACAAAGGCATCTCCAACCCCATCTCTAAGCAAGTCATTTTAATTTCCCCAGCCACTCATCAAAAGACATGATTGTTTTTTATTTCTCTCCATCCAGGCAACAGTGAAAGTCTTAAAAAATCAGAACAGAACTCTATCTTGGCTCCACATAGAATCAATGCAACTCCATCCTCCACTACATAAAATGTGTTACTGACCAAGTGTGAGGTCAAGATGGCTGGATATTGGCCAAGTTCTTTTTTTGTGTGTTTGTGGACCGAGACGGAGTTGATGTCCATAAACTTGCATCTTGACCGAATAAGCTTGGTCAACAAAGGATTTATTATACGGCTTTCAGGGAAATTTTTCTTCCGGGACACAGCGGGTAGTCCCGAGTGGGCAGGATAGCTCCATCTTGCCCGCTTGAGTAGCCAATCACAGTGCAGGATTTGATTCACCTTGCCCGCTCATGGAGCTAGCCATATAATAAACACACGTGCGACCCACAATCTCCCAGTTTGCAACTTGCTTTAAAGAAAACATTTGACTGCATCAATGTACATTTTTTTTTTTTTTGAGCATTTCAGCATTAACAGTGCTGTACTGGATAACTTCCCGGTGATAAATCTGTATAATTTGACTCACCCCATAATGTTAATAAAATTCAGTTCACTAAGCCATGTTGTTATTATTGTTATTTAATTAACCTAGTTATAAATGCATAAGTGATTAATGGCCTGCCTAGATTAGTACTTGCTATCTGCGTGCCAAATAACATATAATTTTAAAATGAAAGAAAATAAAGATTATTGTTCTTGTTGTTGTACCATGTAATGGGTAAAGATAATACATTTGGTGAACACCTCAGAGACTAATTTATATTGATTTTTTTTCAATCACATTTATTAAGTACATGTACATGCAAATCATGAAAAAAGGATACTGGTTTTTCAAAATTCCGGTCATCCCAGATACACATAATACCAGGGGGACCCTATGACAAAGAAAGATTTTAAGTCAATTACAATCATAACATATAATGCACACAACACGCACACTTAAGTTGTACAGGTAATCACATGATTTTGATTGCTGCAATAATTGCACTTATTAGTTAGAGTACTTGTGTATTCCAAAGTGCACAAGAAAGGTCATGTGATTACTGCAAAATTGCCTTATCTATATGAAAACATCTAATAAAATAATTTCCAGCAACCTTAAGATAAATTCCATGACTTTGAAAAGGGATTTTGAAATTCCCTGACCTGATATGAAACTCCCTGACTTTCCCCTGACCTTGTCTAAAATCTAATTTTCCCTGACTTTTTGCTGACCATCGCAACCCTGTCTTTGGAGAGTTTTCCAAAGTGATTGCAAACCTTCCAATAATATTGGAAAATCTTCAGAAACAAAAGGTGATCTTTTGCGATCTTTGGGTTATTATAAATAAACATAATTATTACAAGTATTGGGACTGTTCTACTGTAACATTACCCACCTCTGCAAATGAGGCAATTCTGTGTCCATCATGCGGGTCAACACACACACCGTAAACTGCTTTTGTAACGGCTGCATTATGAGGGCCAATAGTGTCTACAAAAAAAAAAACACTTTTAACATCACGGACAAAGTCCTGGGACAAATTTGCACTTTTGCCACTTTTTCACACATGCCAAACACACAGTCATGTGCAAATACAACTACACATGCCCAGCCCATCCACACACCCTAACTACAATGTTGAACTCTAGTACCTGCAATTTCTCCTGAGTTTCAACATTGTATTCTGTGGAGGAGAGGGGACAGCACCGTATTTTTAAAAGGATAGCAGTGCTTTTTCTAGCTTTAGTTGTAAAACATAAATATTTCACAGCATTAGATCTGATTCCGTGTCCCAAGGACTTTTGTCCACCAATGTAGTGATTCCATTTACATGGAGCTTTTTAAGAAACATAAAATGTTATATCTAGAATACAGTGTAAGTAGTTGGAAATATAACTCTTGTTAACCAGGCACACAAACGGAACAAAAAATCCTCCAATTTTGATATTTGACCATAAACATCAAATTAAGCTGATATGTTTTTAAATTAAATAAAAACAAATCCAATGTTGTTTGAGTATTTAGGACTTTGATAACTATCATGTGAGCATTTACTTTGTGTACAGGTACTTCAAGACACTAAGGAGGTCATTTCTTTTTTCAGTAACAGCATTTTTCCCAAAACACAAATACTGGAAATTAAGTACATCAAAAATCAGTAAGAATAAGGCATATTGTCGACTCTACATGCAAGTACACATGTATGTTAGTAACCTCATTACAGGTAGGTTAATGTGAAATCAATACAGATGTAATGTACCCACCTCGTATGTCAAACACTCTCAGAAACTTCTGTGCCTGTCCAGTAATTAACTTGTTATGATCATTGGGTGACCATGTCAGGGAAAGAGTTGGGTCTGACGTAGCTTCAGGCGTATAAACAACAAACAAAACAATTCAGAATTAGCAGATCTAAAAGTGCACTGAACAGAAGATCCAGGGGGTTGTTACTTGATTGAATTTTGACGTATAATTTATTCACTCTATATCAATCAATTTTAATAATACAACAACTACTGAAATATGACTTGCCGATGTTTCGTCTTCATTTAGCAAAGACTTCATCAATGCAACTGAACAAGGGATCAGAACTGTTACAAGATATACACTAGTTGATGTAAGATGCAGCAATATAAAAATGCACGCGAACTATCAAGTGGGCACATTACAACACAATCCTAAATGAATCTAATAATATATATTATTGCACCCTAAAACAAGTCATTTCTCAGGTTATGGCTGCAGAAAAAGTCATCACTATTTAGTCCCAGAGGGTGAATTGATTGAAGCTGGTAGGTCCATTGGGCCTACAATCCACATTAAAGTTTATAATAAAGTTACTACCTGTAACTCTACTCCTAAAATCAATTTTAAAATGTATCCATATGCTTTTCAGTCACCAGAGGATGAAACGGAACAGGACATTGTTGACAGATAATATCCGTGCCCATCTCATGGAAGGTCACTGGAAATTCCCAGGGGGTTGGGGTCTCCAAACCCAACATTTTTAAAGGAAGTTATAAACCTGAACTGAACAACAAGTTCCTAACAGTGAAATGAAACACAAGCAACTGAACACCAAAACCAAAATGATGTCAATAACTGAAACGGAGTCAGTTTAATTGCATTGCTTGCAATTTCTTTTCAGTATTTGCTGTAGTTTTGATCATTGTCCAGTTAATTAATTTTGGATTACACATGCTAAAAAATTGCGATGTTAGAGCCAGTTTACCCATAGAGCATATTTAGTGCTGATCATTTAGATTTCAATGTCTTATAAATAACTAGCAAATACAATTATAACATAAGCAATGTTCCGTGAACAAATCGAGCAGATATGACAGCAGCTTACAGAGTTCTGCAAGAGGTCTGTTTCCTATAGCTGACGGGTCCTGGAAGCCTGTTCCTACGGTGATGGGAGACTGTTTACCACCAGTCACTCCAGAATGTCTACAAGAAGTATGTGAAAGAAACTTGTATATTAAAACACTTCACTTTAGGTATCAAGAGTGTATTCTTTCAGGCTGAATTAGTTTATAATCAATGGAATATTGGATATATCACATTTCAAGTGGAAACAATCCATCAATTAATACTTGTCCCTTGAGTCTGTTTAACTGAGCTGTATTCAGATTTCTTGCAGACACTGACAGCTTAGATTGGTCACTTTCTGTTTGTTTCAGTCCACCATATATTTAACAAATAAATTCCATGTTGCCATGCTTCTGTTCAGTAATAGATCATGGATGACCTGAAAATGTGGTAAGAACAAACTTTAAAAAGTGGCACACAAGCCGTTAGGCAAGTTGGTCACTGATGTTCTGACCACATTTTGATGTCTTCTGTAATCTGTTACTGAACAGATGCATGGCAACAAGGAATCTATTTGTTTTATAGAACAAACAAACCACAAAAAATTAAAAGATTTCATCCATACATCAGTCTTTAATAGATCAACAGTAAGAACCAATCAAAATGCAAGAAAAATGTGAAATATTATTTAATATGTCAAGTCAAGCTAGTTTTTTCTAAGCAAACAAGAAATTCAAACTAGTGTAGCGTAACTCATCATCTGGTTAAAAATGTTATTCAGAAAACAGTCCTAAGAAAATATGTGCGCTGATTGGTTAAAAATTGTGTTTCTATAACTCGATAGAAACACTCAAGTAGCATGAGCTGTTGACGCAATGATGGCATAAGCAAAGAGAATTTACATTTTGATAATCAGCGTTAGCAAGTTGTTTACCTTTTTTTCATCGTGGTGTTTTCTAAAAGAAATAGAAAACATGTTCTCTGTGTTTCTATCGAGTTATAGAAACACTCGTGAAAGTTTGGAAACTGTGGAAACACTCGCCTGTAGCTCGTGTGCCCACAGCATTTGTCATTCTCCCAAACTTCCACTCGTGTTTCTATGACTCAATAGAAACACGGTACATGTTTTTTATTTCTTAAATAAACTTTACTATGGTTTTAACTGATTGTTCATATACTACATATTATAATCCATCAAATATTTTTGCTCACACGCGATTGGTTTAAATGTGGCATGTGACTGAATGTTCCGCAGCTAAAACTGGGGAATATCCGAGTGATATTCCCCAATTTTCAAAACTGCGTGTGTTGCAAAAATATTTCAAGGATAATAAACACAATAGCCTCCACTTGGCACGAAAATATGCTTGCATATTTGTCCTTGGACATTATCTGTTCCTCAAAGCTCACAGTTTTCCTCAAGCTACACTCTCAGAAAACTGTTCACTTCTCGGAACAAATAATGTCCGCGGACAAATATCCAAGCATATTTCCGAGCCAAATGGAGGATATTGTTTATTTATCTGATCTATCTGAACTTTGTACCAGAGACAAGGCCTGAAATCAATGCAAGGAAAAACTCTGATCAGAACCTGTTTTAGCAGTGGCAGTTGATCACAGAGTTGAACCAAAAAGTTGAAAAATAGAACACCAACCTTTTTTCTTGATTTGCACTATCTCTAACACCTGACAACAAAATAATCCAAATGGGAGATATACAACTTATAATGTAATGTGTACATGGATGTGCAATGACTTTTAATTAAATACTTCATGCAAGCTAACTATTTTCAGAATCCAGACAGCTATAAATATAAGCACCCGCGTTGTCTTGAAATACTCTTGGAAATATACAACTTCTCACTGGTATCAAGGTTTGGACTTTATTGTCCTCTGTAAGAAATGCTTGCCATTAAGAGTAACTAGACATTGCCTGAGAAGTAATCAAGACATGTTCATGAAAATGCATCCCAAACTTGTGACATGTGCACCATTTAATTAATAATTTGATAATGTATTGTGTCATGTAGATTAGTTGCTTTATCAACCCACAGTATATATAATCCAATTCATATCATTCAATAGTTTATGTAATCCCTAAGTCCTTGAAGCACATTAAGTTCAAACGGTAAGTTTACTCACTGAGTTGAACGTTAATGTCCCAGACAAGAAGAGAAACATCATTTCTAACTTTGTCTAGTCCAGCTGCCAGCTGTGAAGAAATAAAACCTATCTTTACTCATAGTCTGTCCCCAGCCCTTCTATTTTGTCTTGAATCGCACAGATTGCAAGCAAAATATTTACTGTAGGAGATACGAATGAGCCAAAATAAAGGGGGTGCAGCTGGGGGAAGACTAAAATAGATGATCTGTGGACTTCAGAAATTGAATTTCCCGTTTCTCCACAAACAGAAAATTCCCAATGGCTAAAAAGCCATTAACATGTCATCACCACGTCAACACCCCATCACAAGCATGTCATGCAGTTTGTGTAGATTGTTATCACTTGGAGCTGCTTGCTGAGACATTTGCTCACTCAATCAACATGTAAACAAGCTTCCTTGATTGTGATAAATTTGGGTTTTGGGCAGTAAATGGTATTTGGTCATGGAGCGTTTGCATGTTTGAACCACCTCATGGTTAACCCTCTGGAGAACTTTACCAGTCTATGCACAGGAGTTCACTCAAACATGATGGAAGGAATGTGGATTCAGGTGAAGAAGAAGCTGAAGGCGATGAACATGACTGATGTCAGAAACAAACTTCCAGGATATCTGGATGAGTTCAGCTAGCTGAAATTAATGTTTTGGTGAATTATATATTTATTATTATATTACTTGGTTCTCTGTGCTCCTATTTGTTGGGTAATTCGTGTCTGGTCACATGGGTGTTGGATACCTGGATACTATACCATATTATACCTGGATATAATTGGATACCTACCGGTATGCCATTTGCATGTCAATTACTTGCGATTTAATGGCTTCCTTCTAAGTGTTTCCTACAGTTTTTGAAACTTACGGACAGCACTACAGACTTTTCTACTCAACAAAGTTTCCAAAATCCTTTTTTAATTTTGAAATTTGTTAACTTATTGACACGATTAATTAGTAATTGAATCTCATGTCCTACAACTCGGAGAGCAATCATGATCATTGTAATTTAAAATCAACCTTGCACTGTGCACTCCACTGATTTTGAAATTCCTCACATGAGAACTCCCTGAATTGTACTCCACTAGGTCCAGTTACTGTAATACTGGAGTTCTACTGTACTTACCAAATTACTCTCAACAGGATTCCATGCAAGGCTATTACACTGTCGTGAATGTCTTGGAACTTTTAAAATAAAATAATTAACATATTAAAATGTTTATTTATTTACATCAGCAACTAAATTTTATAATTTTTAATCAGTGTCTGTAAACAGTTAAGACTGTTGTAAGTTGTTGATTCTTACCAAATTCTCTTGCAATTCCAAAGTTTGTTTGACTGTTTTCATTTCCAATGCTGAAAAGAAATAAAATCGTGATTACAAATTTTGGGATAGAAAAATTATTTGCAGCCTATTAAAATAAAGATCTCTCTGAACACACTGTTTAAATTTTATCCCTGTAATATCCAGTGGTACAGTACGATGATCAGGGAATTACTGTTTCCTTACTAATGGGCAATTCATTGTCTGACATTAGGATGCCTCTACGAAATGTTGCACAAGTTAAAAAGTGTGAAATCAGTTTTTTGCATAAATACATTGGATTTAATGTCAGGTAATGAACTTCTTGTTAGGGACACAGTGGCCTACAGGTTAGTATGCTAGGACTCAAGATTGAGTAACCTAGCTTCAAGCCCTTACCAGGGCCATTGTGATAAGCTCTTAGGCAGGGCACTTCACTCTCAAAGTGCTTCTCTCCACTGAGGTATATAAATGGGTATCAGCAATTTTAATGCTGGGGGTAACCCTACAATGGACTTGTATCCCACTCTTCAGTGCATAGAGATACTCCTAGTAGCTTCACACTTTTGAAACCAGTCAGTGAGTGCCAGTCTGATACCCAGTCATTAGGCTTGAGTGCAGTCTCCACCATAATAACCTTTTAACAAACAGTTTTCAAAAATAAACTTCCTGAATGTAATGACATAACCACTGTATCCTTCCCAGTCACTTTAATTATTATATACATGTAGGAATCTTCTTAATACAATTTTGATGTGAAGTTTATATGAAATAATTCATATATGAACTGCGGTTGTAGATGAAAGTGAAGAATGATCATCGCAGTTACTTTTCCAATTTAAGCAATTGGAAAGAAGAAGCCTGAAAAAATCAGGGCTTCAACGGGATTCAAACCCGTGACCTCCGTGATACCGGTGCGATGCTCTACCAACTGAGCTATGAAGCCACACATTGGGAGCGAGGTCAATTAATTGAGTTCATATCTTCCCGTGAGGAGTGAAATGATGTGAAGTT
>Ga0126339_10001883_pt1 | contig 14683 bp, 7 predicted proteins | sample OrbTmetagenome_2_FD_92532 | JGI IMG/M metagenome (GOLD analysis project Ga0126339, IMG submission 92532) | Coral microbial communities from Petempiche,Puerto Morelos, Mexico - Orbicella T R C metagenome | ecosystem: Host-associated > Invertebrates > Cnidaria > Coral | place: Petempiche,Puerto... | reverse complement strand
CTTCTAAATGATGACAAAAAATACGTTAACCTAATGGCATGATATTAAAAATACTGTCTCCCTTTTGTTGGTTAGTGACTTGAAATTTTATATTGATTTAAGTTTGACAGATAAGTATGGGGGAAAACTGTCCGAACTGGAAAAAAAACAAACAAACAAACTAATACAATGCAAATGTATTTTTTTCAGTGTCCGGACCCCTAAGATGTCGGACGCAATTCATACTGAATTTTATTAATTTCATTAATTATATTGTTATTTTCACTGTGACTTGATTGACGTATGTCAAGTCTGAAAAGAAGTTGCCGGTCCAACAGCCAATGTATTATTTGCAAGCGATGTGCTCTGCTGTGAACTGTCGATTTCAACTACTTAACTTCCTGCGTTGAATCTATCCTCTCATGGAATGGAATTTAAAAAGCCGACACTACATGAAAGTGATTATAATTTCGGTTCTGTATACAAAAACTACTTGGGTTCATAAACGAAACAACAAGTTACCCAATTTTCTTCAACTTCATAATTGTTCAAGTGAATACATGAAAAATCATATATTTGAATATTTGAATTTCCCAGTTTGCTTTATAGCTCAGTTGGTAGAGCATTGCAACGGTCTGGGTTCGAGTCCAATTCAGCCTGATTTTTTTTTCAGGCTTTAATTTCACAGCTGCTTACGTTGTGTGTATAACTGTGATGATTAATCATGTCTTCATTATTAATTATTCACCACAAACATTTCCAATCTATGCTCTGTTTGGAAGAATTTAAACTCTTAACGTCTACTTCTAGTATTTTCCCTCAGTCTATGCGGGTTTTAAATATTTTCATATACTGCAAACCTTGAAAATGGTGATCACTGCCTTTATTTACTAAGTTTGAACTGCGTAATACATGAAAATCACTTAGTGATTCGGCGTTTTCTGAGGTGTTCATAACTACTAGTGTTAAGACGCGCGGAAGCATTGTCTTTGTGCAAGAAAGGAAGTTGTCAAGTTGAGCTTTTATATTCTTAAAGTCGGTATCTTTTCAAGCTTAGCTAATTTTGACAGGAGCTTTGGATATACCCGTGTCTTCAATTTAATAACAATAGGATCGTGATCGGTTGCTAAAAGCTACAGGAAATTATCGCACGTTAATGCGTTGTTCGTTGAGCAATATTAGAACCATATGTACTCAACGCCACAGAATTACCAATTCTAATCAGGGTAAGGTTGCTGAGGAAACTATTTCTACCTGTTGCCGAAAATATTTTCATCGCCATAAAAGGAAAATGGAAGATATTACCAATGGAAATATCGCCAGCAAATATTTATTCATACAACTGTGAGATATTTACTGAAGGAGGGCCCTACTCAGATCAGTCATAACATCTTTACTACCTCAGTCTGCTCCGAAAACATTCGTAATTTACATTTTTTGGGGGGGCCCAGTGTCGCCATTTTGTATCAAAAGAGGTTGAAGGTAGTCATAATGAATTACAGCAACAAAGAGAAAGAAGAATTCCACATCCAAGATAACAGTTCACGTGAAGCCTTTGTCATCATGAACTTTATTTTGAACGCCCCACTCATGCTCATATCCATTCTGGGCAACGCTTTGGTATTGGCCGCCATACTCAGGACCTCTACCATTCGCTCCACTACCATAATTATGCTTTGCAGTCTCGCTGTCTCAGACCTTCTCGTTGGCCTTGTCGCTCAACCGTGTTATCTCGCAGATTTACTTACGACAGGAAATCTTACAGCGAGTCTGTCGGTAATGGTCGGGTTCTCTGTGTGTGGAGTAACTCTTTGGACCACAACGGCCATCAGTGTGGATCGATTTTTGGCTCTTCACTATCACATGAGATATCCTGTGCTAGTGACGAAATCCCGCGTCAAACACACCGTACTGGCCATATGGTTAATCAACGTTCCCTTGTCAGGGCTTTATCTTTGGAAAGAGCGAGAATATAAACTTACCTTGGGCATTATAACAGTGATATGTCTTACAGTTTCCACATTTTCTTACATTCTAATTTATCGAGTTGTTCGTCGACATAAGCTACAGATGTATACTCAACAGCAAGTAGTGCAAAGTGAGGCCATGACAACCGCTGCAGGAAATAGAAGGGTACACTTCTTACGAATGAAAAAAAGTGCCATGAACACGTTCGTATTTTACATCTTTTTGATTTTATGTTATCTTCCGATGTACATTTTATTAACTCTTCATGGACTCTCCTACATCGACTGGACAATACAGTGGAGTTTTATTCCCATTCTTGTATTTATGAACTCAGCCATTAATCCTTTTTTGTACTGCTGGCGTCTCCGAGAGCTTCGAGCGGCAGTTGGAAGGACCGCAAGGCAGATGACATGTAAACAAGCAGACGAAAGTTAACTAAAAACGGTGTCATTCTCAATAAGAAAACGCGTTAATAATAATAATAACAATCATATTAATATAATATGGTTAGGCGTAGTTCCAAAATAAAAAAAAACATATTAAACCAAATAATCCTTGAATCTGAATTTTGACCACCCAGTCTAATTATTTTCACTATTGAGGCGATGCTACATTAGCTATATTAAAAAACAATTAATAATTGATTGATGCCGTCGCGAGCATCCTCCAGCTAAGATGTTTCAAGTTTGGAAGGCGCGAAATAAGCCGAAGAGTTTCGTCGAGGCGCAGCTGAGAGAAAAACTTTCTTATGATGGTGATCTTCTTTTTTGCTCAGTTTTATTTGGTTCAACAGGAAAATCGATATTTTGCTATAGTGAACAATGTATGTCAATGGCAAATGCATTTTACTCCAGAAACTAGTTTCATCACATACACAGGCAATTACTAAAGACCTCAGGCTAATGTCCATTCTTGGTTAAATAAGAACGTCTTAGTGTTGTAGGTATATATGTGTTAAGTGGCCATGAATTGAATTCTTGAATGATTATTTCACACCTTGCCGCTGAATTTATTAATTATCCAGCCACTTGACACTGTACTGTTGACTCAGGCAACGCTCTCGTCAATTCATATCTGAATATTAAATATAAAACGTTTGGCGGTCATTTTGATGTTCCCAAGCAATATGAGGTTTTTGCATAAGAAAAGAACTCAGGAGAGAAATTATATTACTTGCGACCTGACCAATATGGTCGCAGTGATGTCATTTGATGGTTATATATATTTCTTTTGAATATTTGATGGGCTCTTTATTTACCAAATACGAGATGTTGTGCCATAATGCACGTTCGAGGTCTAGCTTGTACACGCACTAGCGAAGCGTGAGTGCATTCAGCATTTTTCCTCAAAAGTACCTGTGTTTTTTTTTTTTTTTTTTTTAGAAAATATATAAAAAGCCGGTTTTTATTTGGGAGATAATATTATTTACTTAAATTTACATCTGAGAAGGGACGCTGACTGCGCTGGCAAAACAACATCCGGGATATTCTTCCCCTATAATTTCCAATCGAAAAACAAAAATGCACGCTCAACTCCAATAACGGGTACACAGCAATTGTTTACTACAGAATTTTGCTCAGAACAGACGAATAGTCTTTGCCACCGATATTTGCTAATCCTCATAAACGTCGTACGTCGCCGTCAGTGATGAGTCTCGGGGCATTCAAAGTCAGAGCCATCAATTATAAATATTACTCAAAGGACTGGATTCTTAGTAACATGTTCCAGGTTCCTGTGTTATAGGGAAAAATTAAGATACAAGAAACGGCAAAATTATTTAACTTTTCAGGAAATGTTAACAGAGAGGTTGCGTGATTAGTCTGTCTCCAGCTTCAAATTTATCACATAGCAGTCCAAAATTCAGCTAAAAGATAACAGCGGGAGGCAGGAACAAAAATAATTAATATGAACAAACACCATACGAGACAAAACAATCACTTAATTGATGCTGGTTCCGAAATAATTTATATACTTATCGAAACTGTTTTTTTCTTATTTTCCGTATTATAGTTTCCGTTCTTAGCTTTTCGTCTGCTTGGTTTAAGTCCAAGATGTCTAATCGTTAAATATGCTCAGTTTTTGACACATGCTCGACAATAAATGCAATTGACATTATAGTGTCCACTCTCAATTATGTTAATCTTTAAAAATTACTAATCGACTAAGGAACCATATCGTTCGGCTGTGATTTCTTATGCCACTGTTTCGCTCCTTTGGGACACTTTGATCTCTCTCTTCAAATAGCACGTCAACAAATTTCGTCCTCCCAATAATTATAAATAAATTCTCAACATCTCGATGGTTTAAATAATAGGACTATTGAACGTATGTTTGTTAATGGATAAGCCAGGCTGGATAATTAGGAGAACACGTAAATATTCCATTTAAGCTTTTAGTACAGATGCCCTATAGACATCATTTAATATTCCTTTTTGATTAGGAGAGTTTGATATTCATAACAAATCGAATAAGCAATTTCGCCATGGACCACACAGAAACGAGTAGATTATTTACAGTTTAGTCTTTTCAGTAAAGGAGTTCACAACTTCAGAATGGGCCGGGCAAGGTTATGAGAAATGATTTCAAGATGGCTAACCACACTGTCCAGATGAACAACGAATCAGAGAGTGAAGATTTTTCCCGCCGTTATCGGCCCGAAACTGCCATCATCATTAATTGTATCCTTAACGCTCCACTGATGCTCATATCCATTCCGGGCAACGCTTTGGTATTGGCCGCCATAATAAGAACGCCTTCCATTCGCTCAACGCACATGATTATGCTCTGCAGTCTCGCTGTTTCAGATCTTCTCGTTGGATTTATTGCGGATCCACTTTTTATTGCAAGAGAACTTACAAGCCACCGAGTTTTAGTTAACCTTGTTGTGGTGATGGGCTATTCTGTTTGTGTAATCTCTCTCTGCACAATGACGGCTATAAGCTTGGATCGCTTTTTGGCACTCCACTATCACATGACATATGCTTCATTAGTGACTTCACTGAGGGTCAAATATACTCTTGGCATGATTTGGCTGACTAATTTCCTATTGTCGGGTTTCTACTTTATCAATGCGTCTGCATATTTCTTTGTCATTGCTAGCATGACTGTCATCTGTATTATAACATCATCATTTGCCTACATATGTATTTATCGCATTGTTCGTCGACACCAGTTACAGATTCACTCTCAACAGCAAGCAGTGGCAACTTCAAATGCTGAGAATAGTATAAACATGATTCGTCTGAAAAGAAGTGCAATGAACACTTTCGTATTTTACATATTTTTGATCATATGTTATTCTCCAATGTACATCATGTTAACTGTAAACTTATCAAAGAAGGCCATCTGGACAAAGGAATGGAATTTTTCCGTCACCTTGGTATTCATGAACTCGTCCATAAATCCATTTTTATTTTGCTGGCGTCTTCGAGAACTTCGCGTCATAGTTACAAAGACGATAAGAAAGATTATTGGCAGACAAACAGAAAATCACTAACTAGACTCATCCTCTTGGCCTTTTTTGAAGCATTACCTGAAAGAAAAACTGAGAATTTGACAAACAAGCGGCGCATCTCGTTCGTTTCCGTCTGGTGTACATACAACGCATGCACCTTTAACGGGAAACTATTGGCGCCGATTTTCCTTCTCTTTTGTTCAAAGCTGTGCTAAAATTTTGATCAACTAGCCTCGGATAGCCGAAATCCTTATAGCAGACCGAGAAAAATATATTTAGTGAATTGACGTTAGCAGACCAAGTGGTAATTAGTTTCAAGGGTATCTCCGAGACTTTCAAGAGGCCAGTTCCTAGACCGATCTGGTTGTTTTTTCTTTAAACTAAATTTAAAAAAAGATCGTACTCAGAAAACCTCTTCAAATAAGTATTACCGATCGCAATACTGGTAGCAGTATTTTTTCCTTGGTATAAGTTTGAGATTAGACTATATAAACTGAAAAAGTCTGCGAGACGTTTTCAATTCGCCATGGCAACCTTATTCTTGCGTAACTCGTTATAATACCCTTCTATAGCTTCACTGCGATCATATAGTAATCTTCAACAAATCTAGACCATAGCTTTTAGGATTCTATTGATGAAGATGTCGTTTTTACTTTTTGAATTCATGCTCGTGATTCCCAGTATAAAAAACATTAAGTCCAAGAGCAAAAGGCATTCTCCTGGTTGTGTACACTGATTACGCAATCATTGTAAGAAATGCAAGTGAAGATAAGAGAAAGCATAAAATTGAAATGCGTAGAAAGATTTTCCAGATAGGGTAAGTCGTTACAGTTATAGATGCAACTTAAGCAGTTGTCAAAATGAAGCCTAAAAAAACAATCAGAAATAACAAAGACACCGAAAGGAAGAAGGAAGTCTTAAAAACAGATAAGACTGACTACTGCCCGGTAGACAATGAAGTCGAAGATTTGATATATCTCCGACTGATGGCTGCAAGAGATGGTTGAAGTACTCAGCTTTGCAAAGAAAATAATTTATTTATAAAGCTCATCTTCTTTAACCTTTTTAGCATACTAATATCTACATGCAACAAAACATTGTAACGGCCTCAAAACAGTTAATTAAAACTGTGCCCACTCCTTACACACCGCAGCTTAAATAAATGGAACAATCTTATATTTTCCAGAGCATGACAATTGTTTGAGGAACAGCCTGTACTGCGTGTCTCCTGTCGCCAACACAGTTGAACATATTCACATCACATCAGGAGGTTTTCATTCCAACATAATTACAGCAAGAAATTAAACCTGAGCTGCAAAACCTATGAAAAGGAGCAAAAGATGTTAACGTTCAGGTTTTCAGATTCTGAGATAATCTAACAAGTTGATTTTGTAGTAAATGTAAAATTCTCTGGGTAAGATTTGCGTTATACGCAATCCAGGGGGCGGAAAGGAAAGTTGACCGCTCATCGATTATTTTAGGCTGACGAAACTTTCTATGACACTAAATTAATTTTCTATAGTGTTTATGATAATGTTTTCTGTGATTAATGTGGGCAGTTTGAGCATTGACCTGCATCAAAAAATGTGTGATCTGAAATGAAGAGCCATCATTATGCGAAAATGGCCAAGACAACACATCGTTTACATAAGCTTGCTTCAAAGTAAACGTCAATCGTTCCGTTGTTTTCACTTCATTTGCAAAGGTTCAAAATAACGTTTAAGTTCAATGGTGTTGTCTTGCACCTGACGTTTCTGCAAATAAAATGCACTTCTAAAACAATAAATCATCACCCATCGTGCCACGTTCTTTAAAAATGAATAATTAATCAACCTCTCTGTTTGAATCTTGAAGCATATAAGGTCACAATTTTTTTTTTTATCATCGTAGTAGACACTACGTCAGGGTTTCTGTGTTAGGGACGGTATAGGTAAATACATTAGTGATACCCTGCTGCTTTACTGCCACATAATTATATTGGTTGTGATTTAAAACTCCTTGATTTTTATCAAGTTTCTCAGAAGGACTTCTTTAGAGGAAATTAAGCTTTATTCAAAATAAGCTTTACATTTTTTTTCCTGCTCAGCTTCTAACAAGTCAGTAATTCGTCTGGCAAGTTACGGAACACAGAACGTCCCCTGTACAACTCACCCCTCCCTCTGAGAGGTTTTGTTTCAACGCTCATTTACCTAGTGCTGCAATTTTGGTGCGCTTAGACGACCCATCGAACGATGTTGGATTTTCCTCTCTATTTCAGGTGTTCCTTGTGGGCGTCGATGTGTTTTTTCGCCTAAAGTCTTGATTTTCTATGGTTTGAAAATAAATTCCAATTGCTTTAGGCTAATTACATACCAATCAACTTCATCCAACGAGGGTGGATCAAAACAGTCCTTTGAAAAACACACCTACGAGTTACTATCTTGTCCTTAATGTTATCAGTCTTTTCTTATCTGGGACTGACTGGATGAATGCTATCAGCTTTTCACTAGTTTGAGAAAAATTTGTTCAGGGAACCTAGGGTAGTTTTTCCCGTTTTACGTTAAGGGCTGTTAGATGAAAACATTTCGTTTGGAAAAACGGATCCAGCCATAATATGCAAGGTTTGCCCCATATTTTTCTCAAAACTTCCCATGGTATGATCAAAAGAAAGTTGAAAGAATTTAGAATTGCTTAATTCTGATTTTGGATATGGTAATAAAAGTAACAATTTAGTTAGTAGCTTCCATGCACATGCAAATTAGTCTTTCAAAATTTATCGTCTTTGTTTCCTAATATCACAAAAAGCCAACAGGTTTTCGTTAAGCCTGGTTCACATTCGTGAGACAACCATAACACTAGTGAAATACCATAAGCATAAGCGCGAGAAAATGAAACATGTTCCCTTTTCTTTCCTTAAGCTTATGCTTCTTTCAATATTGTTACGCTTATCTCACAAGTATGAACCAGGCCTAAGTCTTTGTAAAACTGTTATCATCTTCAAACTCAGTCTTAATTACATAGTTATCGCTATCTTCATCATAACCAGACTTCCAGTATTAATTACATAGTTATCACGATCGCTATCTTTATCATAAGCAGACTTTTCGCCAAGTTGTCGGTGAAGCCAAGGTCCGGTCATTCAATTCTTGTCTTGTTATATTAACTGAATACAAAACAATCATACACTACGAAATCATTTGTAGGAGAATTAAACAAACTCTCCAAAGCATATTTAACAGTAAATATTTGAAGAAAAAAAAAATGAATAAGCTACCTTTTCAAGGGAAATTATTGATTAGACTCTTCTTATACAACACAGGTGCTTTATTTAAAATGGAGAGTAAACTGCAGTTGCGTTCGCATTCTACTTGGATCGAATTTCATTTTAGCCACCAGTCACTAGATGATTCTAGATCATTTCATTTTCCAAGCGATTTTAGAATTCAAGAGTTAAAGTTTTATTCAACATCAACAGCTCAAATCATTTAGCATATTACGTCACTTTTAGTATAATTTCTGCTGGTTATTTCAAGAATTGAACATCTTAATTGGTTGAAAAGATTGGCATATGACGCTATACATTCATCGTGCTAGGTGGTGAATAAAACACTTCTAAGCTTGGTTACTAAGCTACACCACCTTTGCCATCTAGGAAAGTAAAAATAGCGAACAGTTGCTGACAACAAATTTTAAAAATGTCTAAATAATTTTTTGGTCAGACTGAGGCTACTCATTTCCAGACAACGAGTACAGCCTTGCATGAAGTTAACCATGCATGCTGAAACAAAAACACAAGACGAATTTCGTTTTCGAACTGTATATTTTGTCTATTTTACTACCTAAATCCATGAGTAATCGACTCACACTTGATGAATTATTACACTGAACAACTACGATCGCTCAAGGCGGCCGCATTTGTTTAGACGATCAAACAATGGCGTCTCTGTTTCTCATTTTCAGTCCGTCATTGTGTAGTTCTCGATATTTTTACCTTTGAAAATTATACTTAAACAATTATTCGCCTCTAGCTGAGTGCGGAACAACATTGGTGAAAATCTACCGAGACAGAATGTATTCTCCTCGACTTCATCCCGGTAAATATTCCCAAATGAATACTTTGCCTTCGTCGAGTAATTTTTGGTTACACGTGAAAAGTATATTTTAGCAATTTCTTCCTGCCGGAATGAGAACAAAGAATTATTAATCCATCCGAAGAAATTGAATATGCATATATATAACGCATGCGTAGGTGAGTGACATTTATTCTTGTCTTAAAATGCGGAAGGATAACAGTTGACTTTGATAAAGCTGAAGGATTAAGACTGAGTGTGAAGATGGGTAACTATACAGGCTTCATAAAGAACGCATCCTTAAAGGACTTCGTAGTCGATAAGGACGATAAATCACTTCCCGAAACTTTCGTCATCGTAAACTGTGCTCTTAACGTTCCACTGATGCTCATATGCATTCTGGGCAACGCTTTGGTATTGGCCGCCATAATAAGAACACCTTCCATTCGTTCACCGTCAATGATCATGCTCTGTAGTCTCGCTGTTTCGGACCTTCTTGTTGGTTTTATTGCTCAGCCACTTTTTATCGCGGATGAACTCATCAAGGAAAACCTCGTTCTATATCGTGTGTCGGCGATGATTGGATTTTCCGTGTGTGGTGTCTCCCTGGCTACAATAACACTGATCAGCATCGATCGTTTTCTGGCTGTTCAGTATCACATGAGATATGCTACTTTGGTGCGCCACTCTCGGGTAATTTCTATCATTGTCATGATATGGTTATTTACTTTGGTATGTTCGGGATTTCACATCTGGAATAAATTTCTACACCACCTTCTGTCGGGAATCTATATTGCTATTTGTCTTATAATTTCCACACTTTGTTACATCAGGATTTATCTCACGGTCCGCCACCACCGTTCACAAATCCAAGCTCAACAGCTGGCAGTGCAATGTCACTATGCTGCAAACAACACAAGAGTGATGCGATTGAAACGAAGCGCTGTCAACACTTTCGTATTTTACATCTTTATTGTTGCGTGTTATTTGCCAGCCTATGTTCTGTTGACGATATTTGGACTGGGATATATGGAATGGGCAACAGAATGGTCCATCACAACCACTGTGGTATTTATGAACTCATCCATCAATCCAATTTTGTACTGTTGGCGTCTTCGGAAACTTAGAGCTGCAGTTGTGAAGACAGTTAAATGTGTGCTACGTACTCACACAGATCAGGACTGAAAACGAAAGAAATGTTAGTGGTATACGTTTCGAACCTCAAAATCAAAACAAGAATTGATTGTCAAATTGGGTGTTGTTGGCCTTAGTGGAGAGAAGCGACTTTTGGCGAAGAATAGGGAGTTTCGAAAAAAAAGAATATCCAAATACTCGGAACCCACTGTATTTTATACCTGCTGAAATAAATAATGCTTACAGATCAAATTAAGTGTCATTCTTGTTCACAGTTTGTCACCCTGATCTATCTCGAACGGAGTAAATCGAGAGACATTAATCGAAGGCATCACTGTTCATACAGTAACTACCAATTTTGTTTTTTTAATCTTTAAAAAATGATACCCAGTATTAAAGAATATATATATATAAACGCTGTTTAATGTTTTTTTTTTTTTTTAAAAAATGGTGCCCAATATGAATATATTCAAAAAAAAAAAAAAAAACCTTGTGTTTATGACACATCAAATTCAGTCACGTGACGAGACAATTTCATTCGAAGGACTCTAGAGTACCTGTAACTTCTCCAGAAGACTGTTTGGTAGATAACTTACAAAAAAAGTACCGCAGACGATTGTCTTCCTGCATAATCAGCTTTATTTTTTATTATTATAAATTATTATATCTAAGTACAAGTTTACAAACAAGTTGGTTTTTCCAATGATTTAGAATGAAAGATACGTTTGCTTTCCCCACGAATTGCCGTGTAAGGATTTCTCTTTTGGGGTCGATGATTTTTACACGTTTCGTAACGTGACTATTTTTCCTTTTTTTTTTCGCGAACGTGCTTGTATATTTTATTAATCTGACTGTTAGATTTATTCAGTATGTCGAGCTGACATGGTCACAAAAAATCAACAAGAAGAATACAGTTCTTAAATTATTTTGCTCACGTAGGCGAATCCATTTCTTCGAAATAAATCGAGGGGTTTGAAAATATTCATGTCTACAGCTCATAGTACATCGGAACTATTAATTAACGGCTCAAAGTAATGTAGATAGTTTAATTTATCTTATTTCTGTTTCTAAATATATGAATTTTCATTACGTATTCAGAAAAAATGTGATAGGTTGAAGATTGTCGATCCCATCTGTTATCTCTCCTTTCTTCAAAAACTGCCTACTGTTCAAATATATGGGTAAATAGCTTTCACGGAATTAATTTTGGCATACCTGACAACACAAGCATTCATTACCAAACGAGTTTGATTCCTTAGCAAATGTGTACCATTCGGTGCAGAATATCGTGTAATGAATGCAGACGTTATTTTTTGCTATTATTTTAGTTTATAAGCCAAATTGAAGTTAAGATCCGAATATGGAGTTCGATGCTAAAGAAAAAGGTATACAGATTTTTCCACAAAGGTTAACCCGCTTAATGAGATTGCCGTAATAAGGAATTTAGGTAAACGTCGGAACGTTTGTAGATAATTTATCGAGGAAAACTAAGTTGTGCATGCACAATAATGCCAAAATATGATTATAAACAACCAGATCTATTTTTTTGAGCGTAGGAAATCGAAACTACTTACGAATTAAGATTGACGAGGTAAATACAAGGTATAGACGTCTGAACGAGTCAGTATAGCATGGGAATTGAGACTGCCTTCACTAACATTAACTGGTTAACAATTGCTGCTCTGCAGAATGATTTTCTTTCATTTGCAAATCCTTTGCCGATACAATCATTTGGTTGTTATTTACGTTTCACTGTTTGTGGCTTGGCTTCACACTATTATGTCGAATTTACTTTAGTAAAAAAATTTGACGTCCTGTTTATTCTGGTAAAAGTAAAATGCAAATGACTCTTCCAAAGTTTAAAATAACGCCAAGTCCACACTACGCCAGAGGAATTTGAAAAGGAGGTTTCACTCTTAAAACGCGTCAATTGTCTTCAGTCTACACTACGCTGAAGAAATTTAAACGCAACCATCACAGGACATTTTGTATTTGCTTTTGAGGAAAACTCGGTCAGGGGAAATCAAATGATAATCATGAAGCCATCGTTTCGGGGAAAAAAAAAATCCGTTTTCAATTCTTTTTTCCGCCCACACTAAAACGCAAAGCCGGCGTTTTCAAACTCCTCCGGTTTGAAGAGCGTTTGGGAAGAGCTCCGTTTCCGAGACGGATTTGTGTGGGCAGTAGGCTTAGCCATAGAAATAAAGCTGTGTTTTCGAATTTCTCCGGCTTAACGCGGACAGGGCCTAAGACAAACTATTCGAGAATGAACTAATTGGATATTCCGTTTGTAGCTAGGAGAACGTTCTAGCTAGTTTGCAATGGACCTCGTGCTAGCTCTTTTTAGGTAAAAACCAGCCTTTTTTCTTTTTTTGAGCGCGTTAAGTTAACGAACCCATCGATTCCACTAACCCTCGCCTGCGGCGGATTTTCGAATTTTCTCTCGTTATTTTTCTTAAATGTTCTATGCCTTTGACTTATCTGTGTGAGTGTTGAATAAATAACGATCAAATTTTGTGCTGCCCTATCATGAAATGCAATCAAAACTCAATGGCAAGTAAACACGTGTGATTCGTCTAAAGTCTTGACGCGTTCGTGTTACAAAATGCTAATATTTTCATTTTTATTTTGATACCTCTTCTTTGTTACTCTTGCAATGTTGCGCATCAGTCGAACACAGTCACGAACTCAATAGCGTCCTTAATTAGGTTCAAAAAGGTGATTTTTGTAAGTTACATTCATTTGATAGCCAACAGTTGAAATTTTTGCATTGAAAACTTCCATTAAAAAATAAATAAGTTGCCTCGTTTTCAAAGTGATTTGTTCAGCAAAAGGCTCTCCCAACGTTTGATGAGACAGCTAGAAAATACACCATTTTGGAATTGACTTTTATTGCCTTTGTGTAAAAACGATGTCTTTCTGAGAAAACATTTGTAAAAAACGTGGAGCGATCTCCATTCAACCAAAACTTTCGTAGCGTCCAAAACGCAGGCAAATGATATGGAAAATTTCCTTTGAAAATTTCTTGAAGATCCGAAAATTGTCAAGTTTCCGATATGCGAACCATTCAGCCGAAAATTCCGGAAATTTCGGGAGGAATATCCAGTGGAATAGAAATTCCCGTAAGGAAATTTTAGATAGTATGGGTATTTCTCGCGAGGTTGCTCTCTTTTCCAAAAAATTCTGCATGTATCCATTCGCCAGTTGATATCGCCGGAAATACAAACCACAGTTACAAAACACGTTGCCCTGGAGATGTCAAACGATTTATGTGCGTCATATGATAGTACAGAAATCTACAGAAGGGAAAATTCAGAAGCGAAAATCTGATATTATACAGTTCTCGCGTAAGATGGAAATACTATTTTCATAAAAAAAAACTTATACTTTAAGTCGCCGCTAACAGTGCTATTCAACTGCTCTATTGATCAAAGTAGATATCCGGCATCTTGGAAGATGGGACAGATTACACCACTATTCAAAAAGGACGATGAACTAAATAAAGCAAATTACAGGCCGGTTAATGTACTTCCTGCGCTAAATAATATATTTGAAAGACTCCTGGCAGCGCAACTTGGTGATTTCTATAGCTTGATTCTATCGGACCATATCAGCTCTTATAGGAAATTTCACAGCTGTGAAACTACCCTGCTACGCATGACGGAGGAATGGAGAAGGATGAGAGATCAAGGGGACACTGTGGCAATTGTATCTATGGACTTGTCAAAGGCGTTTGATGTAATCCAACACTCTCTTCTTCTTGCGAAGCTCAAAGCCTACGGATTGGACCAGGCAAGTTTTGCCCTGATTAAGGACTACCTTTCCTCAAGGAATCAGAGGGTCAAGATAGGGGATACTTTTTCAGAGTGGCTACATGCAAGACGAGGCGTGCCTCAGGGAAGTGTCCTCGGTCCCACGTTTTTCAATATTTTCATAAATGACATTTTCTTGTTTTGAAGGGATGTTAAGTTAAATACTTATGCAGACGATCACCAAATATATTCATCGGACAGTGATCCTGTTGCGCTAGATGGGCGCATGCGTAACGCAGTCGAGACAGCAAACCGGTGGTACCGGCAAAATGGAATGTTGGCCAATG
>Ga0126339_10001882_pt1 | contig 14684 bp, 8 predicted proteins | sample OrbTmetagenome_2_FD_92532 | JGI IMG/M metagenome (GOLD analysis project Ga0126339, IMG submission 92532) | Coral microbial communities from Petempiche,Puerto Morelos, Mexico - Orbicella T R C metagenome | ecosystem: Host-associated > Invertebrates > Cnidaria > Coral | place: Petempiche,Puerto... | reverse complement strand
TGCAGGAGGTGTCTCCCTACTACGGGAGGTTCTCATGGCCCTAGATAGCAACAGGCAAACTGAGACGCTTGCTTTAGTCTTTTTTTTTTTTTTTTAGGATTTTTTTTATTTCTTTTTTAGGTGTTTAGGGTTTTTATGGTAATAAAAAACAAAAAAAACCGAAAAAAAAAAAAAAAAGACTAAAGCAAGCGTCTCAGTTTGCCTGTTTCTATCTAGGGCCATGAAAACCTCCCGTAGTAGGGAGACACCTCCAGCAGCCCCTGCGGTCACATACATAAGGATACTCTTGGCCATAAATGGTCCCAGTCACAAACAAACAGTTCATTTACAACCTCCCATTCCCAGAAGCAAAACCATTCTAAATGAAATTATCTTTTCTCAGGTCTTGTGTGTATCCAGTTACTAGAAGTTCCACTGGATTCATTTTAAGTTTCATACACTTGCCAGGAAAACCTACTCCCATTCAAGTTAAAAGAAATTATAATGATAAAATGTTGTAGTTGATAGTAACAAGCATTTAGATAATTAAACCTACTACCACTTGATTAAAAAAAATAGTCTACTTGTTTGAGCATAATTTATATCGTGATTGTGTTGAATCCTTTGAGCCCCATGTAGCAATGTCATTACTCAGGCTGTTTCTCTTTCAGAAAGTACCAAAATGATTGATACACAGTAAAAATAATAGACGAAAAAATTGCACAAAGTTAAGCCGTGAACAAGAAATACATAGAACTAGTTCTTCCCCCCTCCCTCTGAAATATGTCTTTGCACAAATCTGAAGTTGGACAGAAAAATTCCCCAGCCCCATTAACTCGGTTCTACCCCTAGCTGAAAAATATTATAGTCCCTCTTTTACAACCACCAGTTCTATAAAACTGCAAGAGTCTAGTCCAAATAACTGCAAGGAAATTTATTTTTTCCTTCAGGGTTATCACTTTGACAGGCTGGACAAATATAAATAAATTACAATATTTAGAGAGGACGCCACACATCAGCTTTAGCTGGTTTTCAAATGGGTACTCTATCCTGTTCAAATTTGAAATTTGGAATGTTCTTTTTTTGTAGGCAGGAAAACCAGAGAACCCAGAGAAAAACCCTCGGAGCAAGGCGAGAACCAACAGCAAACTCAACCCACATATGGCACCAGGCCAGAATGGAACCATGACCACATTGGTGAGAGGTGAGTGCTCTCACCACTGCACCATCTCTACTCCCCAAGACTGACTGGAAAAAAAAGCGCAAAAATAAGTTTGCTTCACTTATTTTTTCTTGTACAGTTGTAGGGCCTCGTAGGTAAAGTCTACATATGAGCCAAGTGACCCACCTAGGCTGGAGCTTACATCCCAGTTTCAGTAGCATGAAGCAACTAAGAGTATTTCTACTCCCGACTGGATGGGACGCTAGTCCATCACAGGGTTAACCCCAGCATTATATTTGCCGGTACCCATTTATATACTTGGGTGGAGTGAGGCACTGTGAGAGTAAAGTGTCTTGCCCAAGAACACAACACAATGTCCCTGGCCAGGGCTCGAACCCGGACCACTCGATCTGGAGACGAGCACACTAACCATGAGTGCCACTGCGCCTCCGTAGGGTCTCGTAGGGTGGATCAGAAATCAGGCTTATTCCAATCATGGTACAATCTTGTGACAAACCACTTCATCATTTCCACATAGTTCTGAAACTATCATGGCATCACTCAGATGCTCTAGTCTCATTTCTCGTCATCTCACAACACTTTTAAGTGCCGTGATCAAATAAGAACAAGTGTATCTTGTAAAATCGTAAAACTATCACATAAAGTATCAATGACACACACAAACAACAACACATTTAGACATGGAAAGACAGAAACAGCTATAACACCGACATTTTGATTTCACTAGTTAACAACTCACCCACAGTCACAGTACAAAACATAAACATAACATGGGTAACTTTACAAAATGACTGAAGTACAGCACAATTACACGCGAAGACAACCATTACAACCAAACCAACAGACACGCTGAACGAGACGCTCGACACAAAGAGAAATCCCGGATGATTAACACCGAGTGGATACTGGGGAGAGCGTCTACCATCGTAAAAAGACTGGACACTAGTATTTGACGAAATCAAAATGGCGTATGGGTCGGCAGAAACGAACGAAGAAATTTCGTCCAAAAAGCGTACTTGCGCTTTCTTTAAGAAGGCAAACAAGAACAGAAATGTTCGTGAGAAAAAAGTAGAAAAGTCAAACAGCGAAGATGAGGATGTCACAACGGTGATTAAGAAGGAAAAGAAGTCCATTTCCAACCCATTGTTCCAGATGACAGAGGGATTCGATCGATTCCAAGTCAAAACACAAAGTAGAAGAGGATGAATTCGACGCTTCATTTAAATCAACGCGTTTTGCTATGCGAGCTGGTCCAGAAGACCTCGGAGCAACAGCAACTGTAGAGATCGATACAGAGTTCGATCGAGATGCACAAGCTTTGTTTGAAAAGAGTTTGTAAACCAACGAAGAGCTGAAAAACATGGAGAAAGATGATAAGCAGTATAAAGAATTAAACAATTACATGACGTTCTACGAGAAAAAGGGAAATGCGTAAGGAAATGCTGCTAGTGGAATGGTCAGGTAACTGATTTATAACTGGTGAACTATGTCAACTATACTGTGGGCTAGAAATTCAGGGGAGGGGTGGGGTTTGTTACCTCTCTTCTTGGAATGTAGTCAAACAAACACAGTGAAACCGAATTTCGACATGAAAAACATGATCCAGTTTGGAAATTTGGCTTTAGCTGAATAGACCTTTTTCGACTGGGTGGTTTGTTGCCCCATTTCAGACCAAGCGATGATGCTCTTGAGAATTCTTCCTTTCAAATTTTCAGATAGTCATGTGCACATGAATAAATAATTTTAAGATGGATAAAAGAACAATTCTGTGGAGAATATCACATGGTCTGTAATGGGAAAACAAACTACCCAAGCGGAAAAGGTCAATTGGACATACCTGGGTGCAAAAATGTTTCTTATAACTAAAGCCTGTTCCTCACTCATTAGTATAAAAGAAGCTTATGCGCTAGTGGGTACAGTCGGACATATGCATAAGCATAAGCATAAGAATATCAAAACCTTGCAATTGTCTTATGCTTATGTCGCTGTTATGTCCAGAGGGGACATGGTTGGCATAAGTATAAGCATTAGCATAAGCAAAAGACTTTCAGCCAATCAGCGGGTGCTTTATACCTATGCTGACCTTGTCCTCACTGGGCATAACAGCGATATAAGCATAGGCAGAAAACTGATGCTTACGTTGCACCTGTTCCCACTAGCGCATATGCATTTTATGTTTATGCTTGTGCTTATGCCTGTGTTGCAAGTGAGGACCTGGCTTAACTAACTAACTGACTGGCCAACCAACCAACTGACTGACCGACTGAACTAATAACTAAAGTTGTCACCCAAAACTTAATGAATTTTTTTTTAGGCTGTATCTGTAGATGGGATTTAAAGCTAAAAAGCTTGTGGGGTCATTTTTACTACAACTAACTATTTATAAAAAATTTAGCAGTAAGAAATCTACACTAAGAATTTAAAATCATGTATATATGAATTCAAGTCTAAAGTTGAATATGAAGGAAAGTGACCAGATACCAATAGACTGTCACTTAGATACTTGACAATAGTTCTGTAACTTGAGAAAGCTGTGCTTGGTCACGCATGATATTTTGACAACCTGTGTAATACTTTCGTTTCAGTGTATGAGACCAAACTTTGAAGAAAATCTGTGATTTTGGAAGGAATCTCTAATTTTTTTACACTTTGCTTTTAGACAAGGACCTACCAGGTTGTCAGCTAATCTGCGTGCAACAATTCAGTGGGATTACCAACCAGACATATGCAAGGACTACAAGGAAACTGGTTTTTGCGGGTTTGGAGATAGCTGCAAATTTTTTGCATGATCGTAGTGATTACAAGCATGGATGGCAGCTGGAGCATGAACTGAAAGAAGGAAACTACAGCAAACAAGATCCACGTGCATATGAAATAGACAGTGATAATGACGATGACCTTCCATTTGCCTGTTTTATTTGCCGGGAATCATTTAAGAATCCGGTTGTTACCAAGTGTAAGCATTACTTTGGGGAAGCATGTGCTCTAGAACATTACAAAAAAAGCAAAAGGTGTCTGTCTTTCTGAACAAAAAAAAAAAAGATAAATAAGCGAAAAAGTATGAATATATCCACCCCATCTCGTTGTTTGAACTGGTGTGTGTAATGGACTCTAGAAAATGTCTGTTTCTCTTTATTTTTACAATGGCGAGTTAATCGTCCAAACAAAAAAATCTGCGATAGAAGAAAAGTTATAAAGTTATGAAAAAAAAAACAAAACAAAACTTTACTGAATCCGACATTTCGATGTTAGCTCAAGAAACGTCTTGTACAACCCGCCATTGAAATGGTGGGGTTTCGAAATAACCGGGTTTCAGCAGTTTTATTTTATAAAATGTATCTATTTGTTGAAAGGGAGAGAGGGAACCTTGTGTTCTGAAACAGCTGGAGGTCCAGCGTGAAGTGCTGATGAGGCCATCCCCTTATATTTTCGTTCAGCGTCGAATGCGCTTCCTGACATTGGGTCGGTCGGTCGGATTGAAAAAAAAAACCTAAAAAAAAGAACCCAAAATCAATATGGTGGAAAATTTGGTTGATGTTATTGTAAAATTAAGACAACGCGGGACTAATTTTAGACAGCCGTTTTTCTCTATGCTGTTACTTTGCTCGTTTTTCGGACTAAAAGAATTATTTAAAGTGAACAATGGTTTGACTACGTCGTTAACTTTCTTTTTTGAAAATGCCAAAAATTTGGGTCGGTCGGACGACGCCAAACGGAGAAAAAAAGAGGATGGCCTGAAAGAAATTCTGATACCTTTTTAAGCCTATGCGTTGAAATTGAACGAGTTTGTTAGCATCGCGAAGAAGACTAACGTACTAAACGTTTCCTCTATCCAGCTGGCTGCTGCCTCTTCAAAGGTTTAAATGGAAATTCTACATCTAAATCCTCTTCACAGACACTTGGGAAACGCCAAGAAGCGGCCGACATTTTGTTAACAAGCGCATACTGCTACGCTACTCACTATCTATCACAGAATAGATAGTGTGTAGCGTAGCCAATCAGAGAACAGCATTCGCGATAGAACGCAGGTAGATTTATACTAAAACTCGATAGAAACACGGAGAACATGTTTCCTATTTCTTAAATATTACCCTTTCTATTTAGACACCCCTCTCCACCTTCCTTATGACCCTCTGTCACAAATCTGTTTCCAAGAGGATTAGTAGGATTGGAAAATAAATAAAGGTTTATTCATTAACTGCTGCTCATAGTGAGAACTATCCCTTAACTAAATATGTATACATTCGGAAAACGTAGTGACACAGTTTATCTTGATTATTTTACGACTTGGTTTTGCACACGACGCCTGAGGAGATCTTCTGCTTTCTACCCATCGCCGATAATTGCCGTTGTATTTCTTCATCGGCCCATATTTCAACTAGACATTTGGCCTCATAATAGCCCCAATTTTGGTTCTTTTGGGCACTCGCCTCCTCTCCGCATCCATCCGCCATTTTGAACGTGTTTGGTCTGATCATGATCAGAATAATGTTTCAACCATGATTCGGGCAATGCACTGTCTGATGTGAACAATTGTCATAACAAAACATGTTTCATTCGTGATCAGACTATTCATGTTTCGGCCTAGTGTGAACACAAGTTATGTTGATTAAACAAACAGTTTTGCTGAAGAAATGACGCTTTTTTAAACTGAAAGCTGATATTCGAGTTTGGAATATTTACTGATTGCGGAAAAATGGGCTGAAAGTATGACTGATAGCTGAGAAATCGCAGAAAATTTAACTGAAAACGGAAATTTCCCGGGAAAGATTCCGGAAAAACCAAAAATTGTTGAATTTCCACGATTCAAAAGAATCGGGTGGGAAATTCAAATGCACCGGAAATACCCGGTCAGAAATTGTCAAAAATTTGCCTAGTAGGTTTTCCTCTTCTCTGGAAAATCAGGAAAATTCCGGTTTGCATTTCCGGAAATTTCCCGAGGTGACTGGAACAGCATTTTCCGGAACTCCAGGAAAAGAGGACAACCTAAGCGAGGTATACCAAAATTTTCGGAAATTTCTAAACGGGAATTTTAGTTTCATTTGACTTTTCCGGAATTTTCGGTTGAATAGCTTGCTTTCCCAGAAAATTCCTATACCATTTGTCTCCGTTTCAAAATTTTCAGAATTGTTGGGTTGAATGGATAGCGCCCTTTGTGTCGTTGAAGTCAGAGCATTTAAAGCCAGTTGAAAGCAGTGTAATGAAAGGAGCTAATCAGAAATCAGGACTAACCCACGAGGGTCAGCGTCATTCTGATTGACAGGTCTTCCACGTCTCTTGAATAATGTCGCTAAAAACACTTAAAGTAAGAGAAATGGCGCATTGTCAAAGAACGTGTAGTTACTTTGCTTAAAGGAACGCTGTTTTGCACTCAAAACTTCAAAATTAGTTCCAAAAATGTTTTATTCAATAGTTGTTTACCAAGTTACAGTCAATGACGTAAGATGGAAATGCCCGTGCCAGGGAGCAAACCAATCAGAGAAGAGTATTAGCCCACGTGGTACCAGGAAGAAGTAGGCGCCGATCTGCACAAGTTGCATTCTCGACAAACATTTTCCCCTCGAAACATTTTCGTTAAGAGAAGCTCGTAACTTTTCGTTCTTCGCCAACTACAGCCAGGGAGGTAACATTTCTCAAATTAATGAAGCGAATAAAGGTAAACAGGTGAGTACCTTTGCTGTTGAAAGCTTCAAAGTGTCTACAAAATGACTTGTTCTTAGCCGGTGAACTCTGTGGAAGAAACACGTGGTTTAATTTATGCTAAAGCAAATTCAATTTGCACAGGTGAAAATGTTCTATTGATGACCTGTTATGCACAAATTGGGTATTCTTTATCAAATTCATTTAATTTTAATTTTGTTTACAGAAATTTGCAAGGAGAAATGAGGAAACATTTACCTTGAGCACATTGAGAAACATTTACGCTTTTGCAGTTGCCCGCACACCGCAGTGGAAAAAGACGCTCGCATTTTGAATGGTAAGAATCACTTCACTGTAATTCTTGAAACAAAACATATGATTTAATAGCTTTTTTATCATTCTGCACAAAAATTGTAAAAAAGTTCTCTTCGTAATTCAGGAAATGAAGACAAGCAAGCTTCCCGCGCAAACTGAAGAGACAATTTTTGCTGTGGTGCAAAATAAAACTACCACGTTTCCAAAATGCTTTTTTCCCTGATCATCTTAGTCTGTGCGCTAACTATATCTTTGTTTACAGGATTTGCTGGAGGACATGAAAAATTCTTTTCCTGCGACTTCGTCAGAAACGCTGCCGTCAACATGTTTTGCAGTTGCACACATCCGTGAAGTGGAAAGACCCGGCAGTTAAAACGTTTGAAAGGTAAGTCTACTTGAAATAAAATAATTATTAATTGCCTATTTTTATCATTCGACACACAAAAAAAATTTCTTAGTTCTTTTCATAACACAATAAATGCAGACAAGAAAGGTTTCCGCGTAAACCGATCAGGCAGTTTTTGACCAGACTAAACTAACATGTTTGCAAAATGTTTTATTTCTCCTGTTTCTTTGGAAATAAAAGCATCCGATTCAATTTTTAAAATATTTCATCTCTGTAAGCTCTGTCTGTGTAAAAACAAACCAGTAATTTTAAGTAAGGAAAAGGTGTCGGAACTCAATTGTATTCACAATGTTTTATTGGTGTGGGTTTCATTATGGATGTGCAGCACTTCTCCTACGCTGCTATTGATCTATTGTAGCAGCTGTTATTGTTTTGGTCTAGAGGCACTGTAGTGGTGGATCTAGGGGATGGGCCCGGGGGACCTGCCCCCCCTTATTTTGGGTAAGAAAAGAAAAAATCACAGAGGGAAGAAAAGCTGGCAGGGCAAGCAAAACAAAACTGCCTCCCCCTTTAGCTCAAGTTCTGGAGCTGTCACTGCATTGTTTATTGTTTGTTCTATTGTTCCCTTAAAGAATATCAAACCAGTCATGTGAGACCTTACAAGAGCTGCTTCATGACTCTTTCATTATCAGAATTTGAGATGACAATATTAAGGGATGGACTGGTTGACTTTTGAGGGCAAGCTGGTTGATTTTTTTAAAAAATTCAAGCACATTCAGTGAGTTGAAAAAAGCATATTATACCAAGGAAAAATATCGTGCATACACACATCCTGAGAAAAGTTTTCTAGTTCATGTTACCAAATCACCCACAACCCCCTCAAAAGTCAAATGGTTCACCCGAAAACAGTGGCAGATCCAGAGCTTGAGCTAAGGGGGGCGGGAGGTTGTTTTTGTTGCCCTGCTGGCTTTTCTTCTTTCTGTGATTTTTTCTTTTTTTACCCAAAATAAGGGGGGCCTGCCCCCCCTAGATCCACCACTGCTAAAGCAAATTATTTAAACTGGTATAAGAAACATATTTTATGAAGTACACACTTTCTCTCGTGACGACCTTCATGTTCATATACCTTTTTTCATTTTTCTTAGTTCCTGATGAGCAGACTGTAACTGGTTGTATCTTCAGCTTTACCAATACAAGATATCAGCTCCATCCGATAAAGACAAGATCTGACTCGGACCCGATCAACACGAATGGGGACATTGTAAGAAGCAGAAGTAATGGTAGGGTTGGGAAGAAGAGAAATCTTCTCTTTCCTCCTTCCCATTATCCACTGCTAACTACAATTTACTCAGACGAGAAGAGTGGCAATGAGTCAGAAAGAAGATTCTGAAGGAAGACTTGAATACAATGTTGGTTGGTGAAATTACTTGTGGGTTGGGTGGGGAGGGTTAAATAGAGCTCTGGTTGAACCTTAAATCAAATTTCGGCTAGAAGTCAATTTGCTTCTGATTTGGCTTAACTTAAGGTAGCTAATGTAGTTAGATTAGTTAGCTGGGCCCAAGGTTTGGGATGGCTCCTCCCCCCAGGTTTTTCCATTGGGTTTCTTTTCAGGCTTTTCGGCTTTTCAAGTTTTGGCTCTACTTCACATTACTTTGGCTCAGCTTTGACCATACTTCAACACTGCATCTGCTTTATTTCAGCACTACCGCGGCTCTACTTCGGCTCTACTTCGGCTCTACTTCGGCTTTGCTTCGGCTCTGCTTCGGCTCTACTTCGGCTCTACTTCGGCTCAACTTCGGCTCTACTTCGGCTTTGCTGCATCTCCCTGCTTAGTTGCACAGTACAATGAAACTAATTGATATGTACAAGTTTCACTCAATGGCAGTGAATCTAAGCTCTGTGATTGAGTGAAACTATTTCGACCAAAATCATGTCTTAAAACTGTTTCTGAAAATCATTTTGGCACTGAAGGTTCAACCAGACATTTACTTAAATGTAGGTTACTGGAGAATTTAGCCTTTGAACTGTTAGTGATTTATCTCCAGTTGTAGCCATTAAGGCTTGGGCAAATGAGCAGTTAGAAGGGACTAGACACACACCTTTGCTAGGATCATTCACAAAAACACTTAAACCAATTGTCTGATGTCATATTTTGGCAGTTTGATGGTTGCCAGTCAAAATTTTGGGCCATTATTTGTGTTTTCATTTTGTTTTAATATCTGTGTTCATTTGTTTGCTAAATTTTCAGAAAGTCAGTAATTTTTTCAGAGTGCTTTGCAAGCTCTCAGTTTCAACACTGGCCCACATGTTTGTTTTCATTTCAAACTCTTAAGCCAATTGTCTGTCATGACAGCTTGTCAGCTGTTGCCAAATTTTTTGACTATCAAATCTATATCATAATTATAAGCTTGTACAAGCCATCAACCCACACAAGGAAAGGAGGGTCTACACCATGGAATGAGGTATGTGGAACGTAGTTACCATAATGTGTTGTTTTACACTGGAATACACCATTCACTTCTAATCTCAGCTTTTGCCAATTTTAACACAGGTGAAATGCTTGTAAAAATCATTTGAACTATTTTTGCCAAATTGCTATCCAGACAATTTTAATAGTGTTTGGGATACATGGCTTAGTTTGGAATGAGTGGTGTATTCAGGTTCTGAACAACAGATCTCTATTTTCGGCTTTCGAATCGGCTTTCAGTTCGGCTATTGGTTCAGCTTTTGGTTTGGCTTTCGGTTCAGAACACAATTGGCTCAAATTTGGTGCACAAAGGCTTGGTTGCGACTATGAATCGTTAGCAGGCCACTTAATATGCTCATATATCATCTAGGACACCCTGAGTGTTCCAATTGCAGTGCCAGCTGGCACAGGAACACTTGAGGTTTCTATGGATGCTAAATTTTTCAAATAGGAATGCGCCCCCTCCTTGATACTTACTTAGGTCCTGTGGATTAATGTAGAAATGATGTAATGGATACACACTAAGAATAAAACAAAAAAGCCTGTGTCTGTGTGTCATTTACTTTAAATTTAGTTTTAACTTAATAATTATTATTGCTGTGTGTTTGTGTCAATTACTTCCACATGAGAGAAATAGAAAAGTCTATAATATTTTTTCTATACTTCTGATGGAGCCCATTTTCGGGGGCATATGCACTTATATGTAGGTCCTGTGGATTATTGTAGAAATGATGGAATATAATGTAACTTTCATTAACTATACAAAACCAATGTTTCATTCATTAATTTTAAGGCTGTGTGTTTGTGTCAATTAATTCCACATGAGAGAAATAGAAAAGTCTATAATTTTTTCTATACATCTGATGGAGCCCATTTTCGGGGGCATACAAAACATATGCACTTATATGTAGGTCCTGTGGGTTATTGTAGAAATGATGGAATATAATGTAACTTTCAATAAAACTATACAAAACCAATGTCTCATTCATTAATTTTAAGGTGTCCCTACTAGAAATATTTAACAAAATCATATTCAGGAACACTCTGTGTTCTTAAAAACTGGAAAAATTCAGGCAGTGCTGTTCAAAATGTGCTTCTGCTTTCGAAATTAATATTCTGTAGAATAATTAATGTCACAATAATGCCATATTTGGTAACAATAAAATACCCCACACTTGTTGTCTGTGTCATTTTCTTTAATTTTAACACAATACTGCTGTTTGCTAACAATTTTTATTTCAGGATCTACAACTTGACCATATCTATTTTTGATACCGCAAGTCACATTTGCATGTTCAGCACTATAAAATATTCGGCCAGTTAAAGACAAAGTCAAATACGTGTATCATATTGTTAACAGACCAGTCCATTTTCGTGCACTAGCTCATTTTCGGGAGCATTATCATAAATCTTTGTTTTTCGCAACTGCTAAAATCTTAAACAATGATGCAGTTACTAACTGAAACTTTTAGTGCAGTTGTTGCAGGTATTGTCACCAGCATAACGTCATGAAATCTAACCTAAGGAGAAACTGAGCAGACAAGAGGTCTAAAAACATGTCCTTCTTCAAGCATGGTAAGTCATATGCTTTATACAATGTGGCCACAAAATAACATTTTTTGTTTTAGTATGCAGACCACCTACTCAGTGTCAGTCAAATCCAGGAATGAAGAAACAGACCCTCTGATCTAAGAGGAAAGAAAAGGTAAATTATTGTCATGATACTAACTTAACAATAATGATAGGAGTTTTGGCAACAAGAGTTTGCAAAATACTTCAGCTTTCTATTGAGAATTCAATCCACGGTAAAATTGTCTCTGTGGAAACATAAGAAGTACATTTTACTTTTTGGTTGATCTAGAGTATATATGATGCAAACATAAGTGAAATGTCTAGAGAAGATTAAAGAATGATTGTGCTAATCAAAAGTTTTAGTAATGTATAAGGAATAATTTTGCAAACAAGAGTCAATTGTCTGCCGAAGAGTTGAAATTTTTTATCAAACACCATTTTCAGCAGAGCATTAACTATGCCCTTGTGAATCAATTGTCTCTGAAGGAATAAAAAATTAAATACCATTTTTAGCAGTAATGAAAACAGAAGTCAATTGCCTTACTAGGAGTTAAGCACAATTTTCATTGTTTTGTTGCGGGTTTAACAATCAAAGTTTTTATACAAGTTAGCTCACATTAACCTTGAATGTGGCTTGAAAACAGTTAGTGAGTTGTGAAGACTACAGAAGACCTTCACAAGCCATAATGGGACCTATGACAATCTCAAACAAGGCTAACCACTAGTACAATGTGAGAAGACATAGAAACTAGAAGAAAGCTGTCCTACAAAAGAAGGGGAGGGCCACAGCCTTGTCAAGTCTGTCCAGACTTTAGCACCTACTCAAACTGCAGACCTCGTAGGTTTCCCTTTCAGGTGGACATAGATTCACTATGAGGCAGAATGCATCCTTGTTTCCTCACTTATCATGCATGTATTTGAAGAAAAGGCAATATCTTCTGCAACCTGCAAACCCAAGATGTACATTGCATTGTGACAAACCACCAGGCAGATGATACCTTCACTATTCATTCTCCAGGGAGAACTGTTACATGCACCACCTCACCTCCTCCCCAGCCAGAATGTCCCTGTGACACCAACAAAAATGACGTGTGAAAACCAAGAAGGGAAAAATCTGTGGCAAGGGGCGTCGATTCACCTTAAATGAACATTGTCCTTCTCAAGTAGTCTTAAAATTATTTGCCCACTAAAGACCTATGTTCTTGATGTGGTTGGAGGTTTCTGCAAGGGAAAGCCTACCTCTTAGGAGGATGCAGGTGGCAGGGGATGAGGGAGCTATGATGAATGCTCTGACTCGCATTTTAAAAACCCTGCACCAATGTGAGTCCAACTTTACCCTTTGGAGTAAACGGTATAGCTCGACTCAACACCTTCGGGAGAGTATGTGGTTTTCTCATCTCATGTTCTCTTGAAGGAACAAATGATTGGTCCAGGCAAATTGTACAGCAGCTAATAGCAAAGACTTACATCTTATGCAAGTCCAGCAAGATCTGCCGTTCTTGATTGACCCCATGAGACTGGCCACATTTTCCTTTGGAACAACACAAGTTTACTGATTTAGGCTTTCACTGGTACACACCCAGAGTCATAAGACTTCACTCTAAAAGCACCAACAAAGATGATGGAATCAAAATGTCTAAAACATCTGCACCAGGGTAATACAAGACCAGTACATTCATGGACTATTGAAGAAGGCAGCCAGAAAATGTAGCATCAAAGGTGAACGTCATGCATCTCCTGATGATTACCAACAGTTAGCAGTTGTAGCATCCCATGTTACTACCTCACAAGACAAAGGATTATGCTTCAGTACCCCCATTTCACCACCATGACAAATAACCATCTTATGAAAAAACAGGAGTGATTACTTACTTATCAGACAGCCATGTTCGGCAGTATCGTTGCTAAAAAGTATTAAGAGAACTTCAAGTCTGTTGGTGTCTGGAACACATCTTGCTTGAATTATGCTTGCCAAAACTTCTCCTTTTCTTCTTGTATGTTTCTGTGTCAAATTGCACAGGTAGGCAAGTAGTGTCTGCGTTAAACTTAGCATCACAAAAATTATTGGTTAAAGGACTGACCTTTTCAAAAAAAAACATTACCTGCATTGCTGTGCATGTGGGCTAAGTTCTTTGTGGAACTTTGTGTTATCACTCATTCTTTGTGGTTGGCTTGGTTTTGATTGACATCTTTCTGAAATCTTCTCCAGAAGTCCAAGCTTACATCCCCAACCCTTACTGCTTGTGACTTTGACCTTAAAAAGTCATTCTAAACATTAGTCTGGAGATGCCGACTGAAATAGCCCTGGCTAGAAAAATAAGTAATGGTCCTCAATGCAGTGTATGGTGGAACATGTCCTGAATGTGTTTGGAGATCTACAACAGTTTGTTATAATTTGAAAACAGCTAAACAGGATGCCTTGGTGAGGCTGTAATGACCAGAATCACAGGTGGCAAGATTCATCATTCAATATTGCAAGGTGTAACTGGTTAACATTGTGTTCATCAAAACTCAAGATTGACTGAGGTTTCAGTACAACCTACTTCAATTACACTAGCGTACACCAGTGGACTTTTTCTCATTCTCTTAGAGATGGCAGTCAGCTCTGTCAACAAAATGGTAGACCAAACTGCAAATCTTTAAGCACATCGCTTCTGTAAATCAATGTGGACACATGCAACTCACAGTTATTTCAAAAAACAAACTCCAAACATCTTTGTGGCACCCTGGTTATCCACTGGTGGGAAAAAATGTCTGCTAAAAACCTGTGAAGATCACAGCTCAGAATATAATGCACCTAACTAGACGAGGTGAACACTATGTCCTAATAAGGAAAAAGAAGCAGAACTTGCACAGACACCCAACAAAATAAAAGAGCAAAGCAAGATTGGACACATAGATGCTGGAAAACAAAAGTTTCAAATGAAAGTTCAGCATGAAACGATTACACCTATCACCAAACCTTCTCCCAGAGCAAAATGACGCCAAGGACACTTACTGGTGCAAAAGCAAGCAAGGGAAAAACTGTGGCAAGGTGCATGGTTCCGCTTTGTATGAACTTTGTTCTTCTCAACTACAAAGTTATGAAATGATTTGTTCACTAGAGACCTATGTCCTTGATGTGGTTGGAGGTTCCTGCGAGGGGAAGCCTACCTCTTCGGAGGGCGCTGGTGTCAGGGGTG
>Ga0126339_10001880_pt1 | contig 14688 bp, 10 predicted proteins | sample OrbTmetagenome_2_FD_92532 | JGI IMG/M metagenome (GOLD analysis project Ga0126339, IMG submission 92532) | Coral microbial communities from Petempiche,Puerto Morelos, Mexico - Orbicella T R C metagenome | ecosystem: Host-associated > Invertebrates > Cnidaria > Coral | place: Petempiche,Puerto... | reverse complement strand
CCGGCATCAATATGCGCCATGATGCCAAAGTTACGGTAGTCCTCGATTGCGTATTCGCGAGCCATGATAAGCCTCTAGGGAAAACCCTGAAATTTTGAGCGAAGGATGATGCCCTTACCAGCGGTAATGCGAGAAGGCCTTGTTGGCCTCGGCCATGCGGTGGGTGTCCTCGCGCTTCTTGACGGCGCCCCCCCGGTTGTTGGCCGCATCCAGGAACTCCCCGGACAGGCGGTCGACCATGGTCGTCTCGGAGCGCTTGCGCGCCTGATCGATGATCCAACGCAGGGCCAGCGCCTGGCGCCGCTCGGGACGCACCTCGACCGGCACCTGATACGTGGCACCACCGACCCGGCGCGACCGAACCTCCAGGCCCGGCTTCACGTTGTCGATGGCCTCGTGGAACATCTTCAACGGATCCTGGCTGGTGCGCGCGGCAATCTTGTCCAGAGCACCGTAGACGATGCGCTCGGCGACGCTCTTCTTGCCCTGGAGCATGACGGCGTTGATGAATTTGGCCACCACCTTGTCGCCATACTTGGCGTCGGGCAGGACTTCACGCTTGATGGCAGCGCGACGACGGGACATGAGCCGGGCTCCTTACTTGGGACGCTTGGCGCCGTACTTCGACCGGCGCTGACGACGATCCTTCACGCCCTGGGTATCGAGCGTGCCGCGAATAATGTGATACCGCACACCGGGCAAGTCCTTGACGCGCCCGCCGCGGATCATGACCACCGAGTGCTCCTGCAGGTTATGCCCCTCGCCGGGGATGTAGGAGGTCACCTCGAAGCCATTGGTCAGGCGCACACGCGCCACCTTGCGCAACGCGGAGTTGGGCTTCTTCGGCGTGGTGGTATAGACTCGGGTGCACACACCGCGCTTCTGCGGGCAGGCCTGCATGGCCGGCACCTTGTTTCTTTTGAGTTGCGGCGTCCGCGGCTTGCGGATCAACTGGTTAATCGTCGGCATTCAACAACCGTCCTTGTCCTCTGGCCCGTGGCCGAGCCCACCACCCTGCACATGGCCCCTGGGCGGCGGGCGCACGGCCCTCTGTCTTTATCGTCTCCTGGCGGCCGATCGCCAATCGACCGCCACCGCCCTCGCCTCCGGCCGGCACCAACCCTCGGCGCGCGCCTTGCCGGGCTTTCGTCACACCATTGTGTCGGCACCAAACACCGCACGTCGGGCGGCCCGGCCCGCTACAGCTGCTCTCGACCGAGCAAACCCGAGGGACACAACGCACAGACACAGCATCGCGCGACACCTCGCCGCAAGGGCTCACCCTCACCGGAGACACCGCACACCGCGTTGCTCACAGTACACTTTCGAGACGAACACCGAAGCGCGGACCGCGCTGAATGTTCGTGTCAAAAGTGCACTACAGGGGTGCCCCAAGAGCAACAGAAACCCCGGGGCTCCGCGCACCGGGGACTCCGAGTCGGGAATGGCGACCGTCGAGCCGACTGGTGGTCTTGGCCCAAGGCGTGAAGCTTGGACCGAAACCGACCGAACCGCCGGCGCCCTGGGAGCGCGCATACTATGCAGGCGCCCCCAGGTCGTCAAGTCCGAAGCGAGAAAAACCGCCGGTGCCGGCCGCCCCAAATCCGCCCCCCGGTCCCCATGGGGTCGGAGGGCCGATGGCCCAGTCACCCGTCGCCCATCCCCGAGGGGCGATCACCGAACACCGACGCCAGGTCGGGAGTTCGATCGCCCCCCCGATCCAGGCCCCCGTCGCCCGGCAGGGCCACCACCGTGCCCTCGGCATCCTCGTCCTCGCCCGCCTGCTCCAAGGCCTCGGCCATCACCCGGTCGCGCTCGGCCGCGATCTGGCGGAAGCGGTTCATGGTGGCGCCGGTGCCCGCCGGGATCAGGCGGCCGACAATCACGTTCTCCTTCAACCCGATCAGCGAATCGTGCTTACCGGACACCGCGGCCTCGGTCAGCACGCGGGTCGTCTCCTGGAACGAGGCGGCGGAGATGAACGAATGGGTTTGCAGCGACGCCTTGGTGATGCCCTGCAAGACCGGATTGCCGAAAGCGGGGCGACCGCCCTCCTTCACAACCTTGTCGTTCTCGGCGGCGTACTCCATGCGGTCCACCTGCTCGCCGATCAGGAAGGTGGTGTCGCCGGCGTCCGTCACCTCCACCTTCTGCAGCATCTGACGGATGATCACCTCGATGTGCTTGTCATTGATCTTCACGCCCTGCAGTCGGTAGACGTCCTGGATCTCCTTGATCAGGTAGTCGGCCAATGCCTCCACGCCCAGCACCCGCAGGATGTCGTGGGGCACCGGATTACCGTCCATCAGCGGGTCGCCCTTGCGCACCGTGTCGCCTTCCTGAACGGTCACGTGCTTGCCCTTGGGCAGCAGGTACTCCATCTCGGTGCCGTCCTCGCCGACCACGACGATGCGCCGCTTGGACTTGTAGTCCTTGCCGAACTCCACGCGCCCATCGATCTCGGCGATGACCGCATGGTCCTTAGGCTTGCGGGCCTCGAACAGTTCGGCCACGCGCGGCAGACCACCGGTGATGTCACGGGTCTTGGTGCCCTCGCGCGGGATACGCGCCAGCACGTCGCCGGCCTTGACCCGATCGCCGTGGGACACCGACAGGATGGCGTCCACCGACATGAAGTAACGGGCTTCCAGACCGTTATCCAGCGTCACCACCTCGCCGGCATCGTCCCGCAGCGTGATGCGCGGCTTCAGGTCGCCGGAACGCGGCTGCGACTTCCAGTCCACCACCACCCGCGACGCAATACCCGTTTCGTCGTCCGTCTGCTCGCGCATGGACACACCGTCGATGAGATCGACGTAATTGGCGATGCCTTCCTTCTCGGTGATGATCGGCAGGGTGTAGGGGTCCCATTCCGCCAGGCGCGTCCCCTTCTCGATGGTCTGGCCGTCGTCGACCAGCAGCCTGGCGCCATAGGGCACCCTGTGCCGCGCCTTCTCGCGGCCCAGTTCGTCGGCCAGCACGATCTCCAGGTTGCGGGCCATGACCACCAGCACGCCGCTCTCGGTCTTCACCACCTGGCGGTTCTCGACCTTGACGATGGCGTCGAAGGCGGCGTCCACACTGGATTGCTCCGCGCCACGCTGGGCGGCGCCGCCAATGTGGAACGTGCGCATGGTCAACTGGGTGCCCGGCTCACCGATGGACTGGGCGGCGATGACACCCACCGCCTCGCCCATGTTCACCCGCGTGCCGCGCGCCAGGTCACGGCCGTAGCACTTGGCGCAGATGCCCACCTCGGCCTCGCAGGTCAGCACAGAGCGGATCTTGATCTGCTCGACCCCGGCCGCCTCCAGCCGCTCGACGTCGGCCTCGCCGATCAAGTGATCCCGCGACAGCAACACCTGCCCGTTGTTGTCCAGCACCTCCTCGGCCGTGGTGCGGCCGAGCACGCGCTCACCCAGGGAGACGATAACCTCGCCGCCGTCCACCACCGGGTTGGTGGTCAGGCCGTTTTCGGTGCCGCAATCATCCATGACGATGATGGCATCCTGGGCCACGTCCACCAGACGCCGGGTCAGGTAGCCCGAGTTCGCCGTCTTCAAGGCGGTGTCGGCCAAGCCCTTCCGGGCGCCGTGGGTGGAGTTGAAGTACTCCAGCACGGTCAGGCCTTCCTTGAAGTTGGAGACGATGGGCGTCTCGATGATGGAGCCGTCCGGCTTGGCCATCAGGCCGCGCATGCCGGCAAGCTGCTTCATCTGCGCAGGCGACCCACGGGCCCCGGAATGAGCCATCATGTAGACGGAATTGATGGGCTTGCCGATCTCGACCTTGGCGATTTCCTTCATCATCTCGTCGGCCACCCGGTCGGTGCAGTGCGCCCAGGCGTCGATGACCTTGTTGTACTTCTCACCCTGGGTGATCAGGCCGTCCAGGTACTGGTGCTCGAAGTTCTTGACCTGCTCCTCGGTCTCGGCCACCAGGATTTCCTTGGTCTTGGGAATGACCAGGTCGTCCTTGCCGAAGGAGATGCCAGCCCGCGCCGCCTGCGCATAGCCCAGCCCCATCAGCCGGTCGCAGAAGATCACCGTGTCCTTCTGGCCGCAATGACGGTAGACGGTGTCGATGACGTCAGTCATCTCCTTCTTGCGCAGAAGGCGATTGATCAACTCGAAGGGCACGTTCGGATTGCGCGGCAACAGCGCGTAGATGCGCAGGCGCCCGGGAGTGGTGTTCACCCGGCGCATCTCGCGGCCGCCATCGGGCGTGGCCACGTCGACGCGACACGACACCCTGGCATGCAACGAGGCGTGGCCGTGGAACAGGGCCTGCTCCAACTCGTCCCCATTGGCGAAGACCATGCCCTCGCCCTTCTCCCCCTCGCGCTCCAACGACAGGTAGTAGAGCCCCAGAACGATGTCCTGGGTGGGCACGATGATCGGCTTGCCGTTGGCCGGGCTGAGGATGTTGTTGGTGGACATCATCAGCACGCGCGCTTCCAACTGCGCTTCCAGCGACAGCGGCACGTGCACGGCCATCTGGTCACCGTCGAAGTCGGCATTGAAGGCGGTGCAGACCAGCGGATGAAGCTGGATCGCCTTGCCCTCGATGAGCACCGGCTCGAACGCCTGGATGCCCAGGCGGTGCAAGGTGGGCGCGCGGTTGAGCATCACCGGGTGTTCGCGGATCACCTCCTCGAGGATGTCCCAGACCTCCGGCCGCTCCTTTTCCACCATGCGCTTGGCGGCCTTCACGGTGGTGGCGTAGTTGTACAGTTCCAACTTCGAGTAGACGAAGGGTTTGAACAGCTCCAGCGCCATCTTCTTGGGCAGACCGCACTGGTGCAGCTTCAACTCCGGGCCGACCACGATCACCGAGCGGCCCGAGTAGTCCACGCGCTTGCCCAGCAGGTTCTGGCGGAAGCGGCCCTGCTTGCCCTTCAGCATGTCGGACAGCGACTTCAGGGGCCGCTTGTTGGCGCCCGTGATCGCCCGGCCGCGCCGGCCGTTGTCGAACAGGGCGTCCACGGCCTCCTGCAGCATCCGCTTTTCGTTGCGGATGATGATGTCAGGCGCGCGCAGTTCGATCAGCCGCTTCAGGCGGTTGTTGCGGTTGATGACGCGGCGGTACAGGTCGTTCAGATCCGAGGTGGCGAACCGGCCGCCATCCAGCGGCACCAGCGGCCGCAGTTCCGGCGGAATCACCGGAATCACGTCCAGGATCATCCACTCCGGCCGGGTGTCCGACTCCATGAACGCCTCGACCAGCTTGAGGCGCTTGACCAGCTTCTTGCGCTTGGCCTCGGAGTTGGTCTCCTTCAACTCGAAGCGCAGGTCGTCACGCAACTCGGTCAGGTCGATGGCCGAGAGCATTTCCTTCAGCGCCTCGGCGCCGATGCCCGCCTGGAAGCTGTCCTCGCCGAACTCGTCGATGGCCCGTTGATAGGCTTCCTCGCTCAGCAGTTCGTGCTGCTTAAGCGGCGTCATGCCCGGTTCGACCACCACGTAGTTCTCGAAGTACAGAACCCGCTCCAGATCCTTCAGCGTCATGTCGACCAGCAGGCCGATGCGGCTGGGCAGCGACTTCAGGAACCAGATGTGCGCCACCGGCGCGGCCAACTGGATGTGGCCCATGCGCTCGCGGCGCACCTTGGACAAGGTGACCTCGACGCCGCACTTTTCGCAGATGATGCCGCGATACTTCATGCGCTTGTACTTACCGCACAAGCACTCGTAGTCCTTCACCGGGCCGAAGATGCGGGCACAGAACAGGCCGTCCCGCTCCGGCTTGAAGGTCCGGTAGTTGATGGTCTCCGGCTTCTTGATCTCTCCGTATGACCAGGAGAGGATCTTTTCGCTGCTTGCAATTGAAATCTTGATCTCGTCAAACGACTGCGTGCCGGTGACTTGACCAAAGATTTTCATCAATTCATTCATGAGACCCTCTCCGCCGGTTCGCGGTGAACCGGGCATGGCCGCTCATCCTGGCGGCCACCCCGGCGACGGACACTCCAAGACCAACGATCATGGACCATGACCGTTCGCGCCCATGGCCGGCCCGCTCCCCCGGATGACGGGGAGCGATCGCCAGACTACGCGGCGCCCATGACCCATCCCCCTAGAAACTGGACTGATTCAGTTCCACGTCCAGACCCAGCGAGCGCATTTCCTTGACCAACACGTTGAAGGACTCGGGGATGCCGGCCTCGAACGTGTCGTCACCCCGCACAATGGCCTCGTAGACCTTGGTGCGGCCGGCCACGTCGTCGGACTTGACGGTCAGCATTTCCTGCAAGGTATAGGCGGCGCCGTAGGCTTCCAGCGCCCACACCTCCATCTCCCCGAAGCGCTGGCCGCCGAACTGCGCCTTGCCGCCCAAAGGTTGCTGGGTGACCAGCGAGTACGGACCGATGGAGCGGGCGTGAATCTTGTCATCCACCAAGTGGTGCAGCTTCAGCATGTAAATATAACCAACGGTCACCGGCCGGTCGAAGGCATCGCCGGTGCGCCCGTCGTGCAGGGTGACCTGCCCGGAGGCATCCACCCCGGCCTTGTCCAGCATCTCGACGATGTCCGCTTCACGGGCGCCGTCGAACACCGGCGTGCCGATGGGCACCCCGTTGCGCAGGTTGTCGGCCATTTCCTGCAAGGCGTCGTCGTCCATCTCCTCGACGGTGGTGGCGTCCTCGGTCTCCGGACCGTAGATGACGCGCAGTCCGTCGCGCAGTGCATCCACGGAACCGGTGCCGTGGCGAATGGCCTCCAGCATCTCGTGCACCTGATGCCCCAGACCCCGGCAGGCCCAGCCCAAATGGGTTTCCAGAATCTGGCCCACATTCATGCGCGACGGCACGCCCAGTGGATTGAGCACGATGTCGACGGGCGTGCCGTCCTCCAGGTAGGGCATATCCTCCATGGGATTGATCTTGGAGATCACGCCCTTGTTGCCGTGCCGGCCGGCCATCTTGTCGCCCGGCTGCAGCTTGCGCTTCACCGCCACGAACACCTTGACCATCTTCAGCACGCCCGGGGGCAGTTCGTCCCCACGCTGCAATTTCTCGACCTTGTCCTCGAAGCGAGCATGGATGCGCTCGATGCTCTCCTCGAAGGTCTTCTTGCGCGCTTCCACCTCGGCCATCACGGCATCATCATCGACAGCGATTTGGCGCCATTGGCCGGGCGTGAACTGCTCCAGAAGCGACTCGGTCACCGTCACCCCAGCCTGCATGCCGCGCGGGCCGGAGACCACACGCCGGCTCAGCAGCAGATCCCTGAGCTGCGCCGAGAAGCTGCCCTCCAGGATGGCCTTTTCGTCGTCGCGGTCCTTGGCCAGGCGCTCGATCTCGGCGCGCTCGATGGCCAGGGCGCGCTCGTCCTTCTCCACGCCCCGTCGGTTGAACACCCGCACCTCGACCACCGTGCCCGTCACGCCCGGCGGCACCCGCAGGGAGGTATCACGCACGTCGGACGCCTTCTCGCCGAAGATGGCGCGCAGCAGCTTCTCCTCGGGCGTCATCGGGCTTTCACCCTTGGGGGTAACCTTGCCCACCAGGATGTCGCCGGCCTGAACCTCGGCGCCGATATAGACGATGCCGGCCTCGTCCAGGTTCTTGAGCGCCTCCTCACCCACGTTGGGGATATCGCGGGTGATCTCCTCCTGGCCCAGCTTGGTATCGCGGGCCATGACCTCGAACTCCTCGATGTGGATCGAGGTGAACACGTCGTCGCGAACGATCCGCTCGGAGATGAGGATGGAGTCCTCGAAGTTGTAGCCGTTCCAGGGCATGAAGGCGACCAGCACATTCCGGCCCAGGGCCAGTTCGCCCAGGTCCGTGGACGGACCGTCGGCCATGATGTCGCCCTTGGCCACCCGGTCGCCCACCTTCACCAGCGGGCGCTGGTTGATGCAGGTGTTCTGGTTGGAGCGCTGGAACTTGCGCAGGCGGTAGATGTCGACGCCCGAGGCCGTCGCGTCGGTTTCCTCGGTCACCCGCACGACGATGCGGGTGGCGTCCACCTGCTGCACGTAGCCCGCCCGGCGCGCCACGATGGTCGCGCCCGAATCCCGGGCGACGGCGGATTCCATGCCGGTGCCCACGAAAGGCGCCTCGGCGCGCACCAATGGCACCGCCTGCCGCTGCATGTTGGAGCCCATGAGCGCGCGGTTGGCGTCATCGTTCTCCAGGAACGGAATCAGGGCCGCGGCCACCGACACCAACTGCTTGGGCGAGACGTCGATCAGGTTGACCGAGCTGCTTTGCACCATTTCGTAGTCGCCGGCGCGCCGCGCGCTGACCAGTTCGTGCACAAAGCGGCCGTTCTCGTCCAGCTCGGCGTTGGCCTGGGCGATGGTGAACTTGCCCTCCTCCATGGCCGACATATAGAGAACCTCGTCGGTCACCTGGCCGTCCACCACGCGCCGGTAGGGACTTTCGATAAAGCCGTACTGGTTGACCCGGGCAAAGGTGGCCAGACTGTTGATAAGGCCGATGTTCGGACCTTCGGGCGTCTCGATGGGGCAGATGCGGCCGTAGTGCGTCGGGTGCACGTCGCGCACCTCGAAGCCGGCGCGCTCGCGCGTCAGGCCGCCCGGGCCGAGGGCCGACAGGCGCCGCTTGTGGGTCACCTCGGACAGCGGGTTGGTCTGGTCCATGAACTGCGAAAGCTGCGACGAGCCGAAGAACTCGCGCACCGCCGCCGCCGCCGGCTTGGCATTGATCAGGTCGTGCGGCATCACGGTATCGATATCCACGGCGCTCATGCGCTCGCGGATGGCCCGCTCCATGCGCAGCAAGCCCACGCGGTACTGGTTCTCCATCAACTCGCCGACCGAGCGGACGCGACGGTTGCCCAGGTGGTCGATATCGTCCACCTCGCCCCGACCATCCTTCATCTCCACCAGCAACTTGATGATGGCCAGGATGTCGTCGCGGCGCAGCACACGGATGATGTCGGGCACCTCGTCATTGGTGAAGCCCAGGCGGGCGTTCATTTTGACGCGGCCCACGGCCGACAGGTCATAGCGTTCGGCGTCGAAGAACAGTCCCCGGAACAGGGCGTCGGCGGTCTCCAGGGTGGGCGGCTCGCCGGGACGCATCACGCGGTAGATGTCGATCAGCGCTTCCTCGCGGCTGGTGTTCTTGTCCAGCGCCAGGGTGTTGCGCATGTAGGGGCCGACATTGACATGGTCGACGTAGAGCACCCGCAATGCGGTGACACCGGCCTTTTCCATCTCGGCCAGCATGTCCTCGGTCAGTTCGTCGCCGGCCTCGGCGAAGATCTCGCCGCTCTCCTCGTCGATCATGTCCTCGGCGGCGTAGCGGCCCACCAGTTCCTCGGCGAACACCCGCTGATTGACCATGCCCCCTTCGGCCAGCTTGCGCGCCGCCCGCTGGGTCACCTTGGTGCCCGCCTCTAGCTGGATTTCGCCGGTGTCCGCGTCCACCAGGTCATGCACCAGCTTGGCACCGCGCAAACGCTCGGCATCGAAGGGGATCTTCCAGCCCTTTTCGTCGCGCTCGAAGGTCAGCGTGTCGTAGAAGTAGTCGAGAATCTCCTCGGCCGTCATGCCCTGGACCTCCAGCGGGTCCACATCCCGGCCCTCGGCCCGGCGCTTGGCGCGCAGGTCCAGCGTCGCCGCGCCCTCAAGGGCATACAGCAGGGTCGTCACCGGCAGTTTGCGGCGACGGTCGATGCGCACGTAGACGAGATCCTTGGCGTCAAACTCGAAGTCCAGCCAGGACCCGCGATAGGGAATCACCCGGGCGGCAAACAGGTACTTGCCCGACGAATGGGTCTTGCCCTTGTCGTGGTCGAAGAACACACCCGGCGAGCGGTGCATCTGCGAGACGATGACACGCTCTGTGCCGTTGATAATGAAGGTTCCATTGGACGTCATGAGCGGCATATCGCCCATGTAGACGTCCTGCTCCTTGATATCGCGGATGGAGCGCGCACCGGTTTCCTCGTCCACGTCCCAGACCAGCAGGCGGAGCGTCACCTTGAGGGGCGCGGCGAAGGTCATGCCGCGCTGCTGGCACTCCTCGACGTCATACTTGGGCTGCTCCAGGTCGTAGGAGACGAACTCCAGCTCACCCTTGCCGGCGAAATCGCGAATCGGAAACACGGACTTCAGCACTTCCTGAAGCCCGGTGTCGGTGCGGGCATCGGCCGGCACGCCCACTTGCAGAAACTGATCGTAGCTGCTCTTCTGCACCTCGATCAGGTTGGGCATGGGGGCCACGGTCTTGATCCGCCCGAAGTCCTTGCGAACCCGCTTCCGACTGGTCAAAGACTTGGTCATTGCCGCTCCTTACCTGACTTGCCCACCGGCGCGCCCCGCGCTCGCCGGCACCGCCGTTCCGCCCCGGACCCTCGCCCCATCCGTCCGGACGTCCGCTCCGGTGCCGCCCCGCCGCGCGTTCATGGCGCGGCCAGGGCGGCACGGGACCAGGCATCTCTTCAAGGCCATCATGCCGGAAGGCCGGAGGGACTCCACCCGTCCCTCCGGCCACACCGGATTCCGTCTCGCGCAGATCGCACGTGAAGGTATTACTTCACCTCGACCGTCGCGCCAGCACCTTCCAGCTTCTTCTTCAGTTCCTCGGCCTCGTCCTTGGGCACGCCTTCCTTGACGGCCTTCGGCGCGCCCTCGACCAGTTCCTTGGCTTCCTTCAGGCCCAGGCCGGTGATGGCCCGAACTTCCTTGATGACGTTGATCTTCTTGTCGCCCGCAGACGCCAGGACGACATCGAACTCGGTCTTCTCTTCCTCGGCCGGAGCGGCCTCGCCCCCACCGGCGGCGGCGACACCCGCGATGGCCACGGGCGCGGCGGCGGACACACCCCACTTTTCTTCCAGCATCTTGGACAGCTCGGCGGCTTCCAGGACGGTCAGGGACGACAACTCTTCGACCAGCTTCTCAAGATCGGCCATTATACTCTGCTCCTCGTCGGATCGACTTGAACGGTTGGGTTCGGATGATGGCAAACGGGGTTTTTGGGCGGGCGCGCCCGACCCCGGCCTTTACGCGGCTTCGCTCTGGGACTCGGCATAGGCCTTGAGCACGCGGGCAAGCTGCCCGGCCGGTGCCTGGGTGACGCTGGCCACCCGTTGCGCCGGTGTGCTGATCAGCCCAACCAGCCTGGCCCGCAGTTCGTCCAGGGACGGCATCTTGGCCAGGGCGGTCACACCCTCGACGTCCAACACCTTACCCTGCATGGCCGCGCCCAGGATGACCAGCTTGTCGTTGGTCTTGGCGTAGTCCACGCAGGCCTTGGCGGCCGACACCGGATCGGACGACGTGGCGATCGCCGTCGGCCCGGTGAACAGGTCCGTCAAGCCCTCGAACGAGGTTTCCTTCAGAGCGAGTCGCGTCAGCCGGTTCTTGGTGACCCGAAACCGGGCCCCCCCCTCGCGCACCTTGCCGCGAAGGGCCTCCATCTGCGCAACCGTCATGCCCTGGTAGTGGGTGACGACACAGACTTCGGACTCCGCGAACTCGGCTTGGAGGCTGTCGACCAGCGCCCTCTTTTCCTCTCGGTTCACTTCCGTCTCCGCTGACTGGGTCCGTCCGGCCGATCCCCGCCGAGGCGGGGGCGACCAGAGCGAACGCGGGTTTGTCCTCGCGTCCGCCACAAAAACCGGGACCCTGTCCCCGAACCCTTCTCCAAGGGGGCGAGGCCGGCCCCGCGCGCGGCGGGATCGCGGGACCTGCCCTCGGAGAGTTCAAGCCGTTCCGCCGAGGACCACGCCACCCGGCACCCCCGATGACCCAGGGACACCGCGCGGCCGACCCTCGCCGGCAAACCGCACTTCAACTCCCGTCTACGCGGGCGGGACGCTGCCCTTCAAGGTCCGGCCCTCCCCTGGTGTCCCGGGGACAGGACCAAGACCACCCACGGTCTCGGACAGGCTGGGCCGACCCCCTTATCTACAGCGGGATGCCGGCCCGGTCCGAACCCCGCCCGCGCCCCGGAGGATCGCGGGTAAGGCCCGTTTCTCAGATCGCGCCCGGAATCACACCGGGGTGGCGACCGAACTCACAGTGACCCGAAGGCCGGGCCCCATCGTCGAGGAGATCGCGATCTTCTTGACGTAGGTGCCCTTAGCACCCGACGGCTTGGCCTTGATGATGGCATCCACGAAAGCGCGGATGTTGTCCGTCAACTGGTCGTCGCTGAAGCTCACACGCCCCACGCCGCCGTGAATGATGCCCGCCTTCTCCACGCGGAACTGCACCTGACCGGCCTTGGCGGCCTTGATGGCGTCGGCCACGTTGGGGGTCACGGTGCCCAGCTTGGGGTTGGGCATCAGGCCGCGCGGACCCAGGATCTTCCCCAGCCGGCCCACCACGCCCATCATGTCCGGCGTGGCGATGCAGCGATCGAAGTTGATGGTGCCGCCCTGTACCTCGGCCATCAGGTCCTCGGCGCCGACGATGTCGGCCCCGGCGGCCTTGGCCTCCTCGGCCTTGTCGGCCTTGGCGAACACCGCCACGCGCACCGTCTTGCCGGTGCCATGCGGCAGCGAGACGACGCCGCGCACCATCTGGTCGGCGTGACGCGGGTCCACGCCCAGGTTCATGGCCACCTCGACGGTCTCGTCGAACTTGGCCTTGGCGCGCGTCTTGAGCATGGTAATCGCCTCGCCCAGATCGAACGCGGCGGCCGGATCCAGGCCCTCGTAGGCCTGACGCAGTCGCTTGCCCTGCTTCGCCATGATCTTACTCCACCACCTCGAGGCCCATGGACCGGGCCGAGCCCTTGACCATCTCCATCGCCGCCTCGACGGTGGGGCAATTCAGGTCGGGCATCTTCTGCTGCGCGATGTCGCGCACCTGCTCCAAGGTCACCGAGCCCACCGTGCCACGGCCCGGGGTCTGCGACCCCTTGGGCAGACCGGCCGCCTTCTTCAGGAAGTAGGACACCGGCGGCGTCTTGGAGATGAAGGTGAAGGAGCGGTCACCATAGGCGGTGATCACCACCGGGATCGGCATCCCGGGCTCCATGTTCTGCGTGGCGGCGTTGAACGCCTTGCAGAACTCCATGATGTTCAGGCCGCGCTGACCCAGGGCCGGGCCCACCGGCGGCGACGGCTTGGCGCCCCCCGCCGGGATTTGCAGCTTGATATAGCCCACAATCTTCTTTGCCATGACACACCCTCAGAACGCACAACAACCATGTGCAGGGAGCGTGGTCCGGACCCCCGAGGACTTCCGGGGACGACCTCCCACGCGGGACGGGCGCTCCCCAGGGTCCCGTGACCAGAAGATCGCCCGTTTTTGAGCCGCCCTCTCCAGGAGGCCGGCCCCATGCTTCTTCGACTTACAGCTTCTCGACCTGCGAGAACTCCAGTTCCACCGGCGTGGAACGACCAAAAATAGACACCGAGACCTTCAGGCGGGCGCGCTCGTCGTCCACATCCTCAACGTAGCCATTGAAGGAGGCGAACGGCCCGTCGGCCACCCGCACCTGCTCGCCGATGTCAAAGGTGATCGACGGCTTGGGCCGGTCGATTCCCTCTTGAACCTGATGCAGGATGTGCGCCACCTCGCGCTCCGAAATGGGCGCCGGTCGGCCTCGCCCGCCCAGGAAGCCGGTCACCTTGGCGGTGTTGGTCACCAGGTGCCAACTCTCGTCGGTCAGGTCCATCTTGATCAGCACGTAGCCCGGAAAAAACTTGCGCTCCGCATTGACCTTGGAGCCGCGGCGCACCTCCACGACCTCCTCGGTGGGCACCAGGACCTCTTCGAACAGGTCCTCCATGCCCTTCTGGGCGGCCTGCTCCCGGATCGACTGCGCCACCTTGTTCTCGAATCCGGAATACACGTGAATCACGTACCAGCGGGCGTCCATGTCCGCTTATCCTCCGAGGCCGAAAATGAGCTGGACGCCCCAGGCGAGAATCTGGTCCACGACGAAAAAGAAAATCGCCGCCAGAAAAACCATCAAAAACACCATGACGGTCGAGATGGTGGTTTCCTTGCGGCTGGGCCAAGTGACCTTCGCCAACTCCTGGCGCACTTGCCGCACGAACTGACCGGGATTTACTCTCGCCATGGGAGCCTGTCTTGCTTCCTTCGGTGTCGAATCAAGAGAAGCGATCCGCTCTCCGGGACCCTGTCCCGGGACCGAACCGCGACGCCAAAGCCCAGTCGTGCACAAAGACGCGTGCGTCGATGGCCATGGCAGGGGCGGCAGGACTTGAACCCGCAACCACCGGTTTTGGAGACCGGTGCTCTACCAGTTGAGCTACACCCCTTCAGGCCATGGACTTACAGCCGTGACACCACGACCGTAACGGCGGCGACGGTCGGCGAACCCGACCCCTCGCTGACCCGGGCACACCCACGCCAGCACCGCCAGTGGACCCAGCTCGTCGCGTATCATCGCGTCGACCCCGGCGTCTTCCTCGCACGAGCCTGGCGGCTCGTGATGGATGCGCGCGAAGTCTTGACCTGGGTCCCGCGCCCTGCTGACGGCACCGCAAGGGCGCCGACACCAGGGCATCGGGCGGAGCCGCATGTGATACAAGGCCCGCCCGAAGAGTTCAAGCCCTTTCTGACTCCACCGGTCAACAACCGAACAGCGGGCCGAAAGAGCGCCTTCCCTACTCCTGGATGCTGGCGACGACGCCGGCGCCGACGGTGCGGCCGCCCTCGCGGATGGCGAAGCGAAGCCCCTCATCCATGGCGATCGGCGCGATCAGGTTCACCGTCATGGCGATGTTG
>Ga0126339_10001879_pt1 | contig 14688 bp, 5 predicted proteins | sample OrbTmetagenome_2_FD_92532 | JGI IMG/M metagenome (GOLD analysis project Ga0126339, IMG submission 92532) | Coral microbial communities from Petempiche,Puerto Morelos, Mexico - Orbicella T R C metagenome | ecosystem: Host-associated > Invertebrates > Cnidaria > Coral | place: Petempiche,Puerto... | reverse complement strand
GTGGTTTTCTGGTTTTTAAGCCATTTGTTCAAGTAAAAACTCGGTCATGGCTTTATCAACCTGACTAAAGCCCTGTTTTGTACGTAGCACACGACAAGGAGAAGGGCGCATATCTCAACTTATTCTTGCCCAAGAGGTATAACTCGCATTTTTCTCCTTCCGCAATCATTACAATTTCGACCAGTAAACAAAACGAAAGGGAATTTTAAGTGTGTTTCATTCCAGCGATCAAATCCGAGTTCTGTAGCATCGCTGATCGTGACTTAGATCTTCAAATTCATAATATTATGAAATTTCATGAAAACGGATCTCTCACCTTGTGAATCCAAATTTGCTTGCTGATTGGCTAAACGATTGTTTTGGTTTGTGAATCAAAATATTTCCCAAATGGGAATTACCCTGGGCTGTTCATCGCTTGATGGCTCAGTTAACCAAATTTAATTCCTCCAAACTTTTCACTCAAATCCAAAGGAATGTTGCACTTAACTAGTTTGTTTTTTGAACAAGTGTGTGAATAGACTTGCCGACGTAAATACGCAAAGGACAACCTAAATGGCAGATAGTGTCTGTATACTAGAATAATTCTACTGAAATTTCTTAATAGCCTAGCGTCTGACTGTTTTTATTAGAAATTCTAACAAACATTCCATTATTTCTTCACATTATAGAAATGGTCTTTGAAACTTGCAGCTGTTTTTGCGCGTTCATTTAGTCATTCAGGAATTATGAGGTTCTGAAGTCGCGAAACGGTGAATGTCCTTCTTTTAGTCTCCTTGGAAGTTCAAATATGCACTGTAAAAGTTCTAACTCTTCCTTCGGAACTTTGGAGAAACCAGGAAATCTCGCCACTTTGCAGTCCTTTGATGGCCATAGTACATTAATGCCTGGTAGTTTATGTCAGTTTAGCCAATCAGATTTCAGCGTTTACGTCAGTAACGGACTAGAATTCTACCAATTCTAGGTAAATTATGAAGTGTGGAGCATTGCTACAAAGGTTTTGGGCCGATTATTCAAACGAAGCTTAGGCTACGTTAGACCTGGTTTGAGGCTAAATCTCGGTTTAAACGAGGACTTCATAAAACTCGGCTTAACTTGGTTAAATTTGCATTGTTAGAACGTGGCTGAGCCGAAGCTCACAGGGTCTCAATTTCCTGAAAATTCTTAATTAACAACAACAGCCAATGACACTGGGCTCATGGGCTCCTGTTAACATTTATACGAAATACGGAACCTAAATACTAATCCGCTCATAAAAATTGACTCACATTGGAGAAACGTGATGTAAGATCCTTTGGCCGGACCACGTAGTTTGCATAACCAATCTTGCTTCCCAAAGCGTCTGCCTGGTTATAATAACATATAAGTTAAACCGTCACGTGGCAGTCAAAGAAGTTTCTGTAGAGACAGAAGTGTTAACATGAAAGATAGAACTGACTACAAGCTCGAGGTTTCTATTCAACGATTGATAGCTGATAGGGCCGAATAATGTCTCATAAAAATCACCGGACAGTGGATAATTTTAATGTTTAAGCAGAACTGTAACTAGGTTTCTTTAAAACAATAATTTACTTTTATTTATCTTTGTAGTGAAAAACTTCATGCTTGAGGGAAATCGCAAGGGAGCTGAATTGTAATTTGAAACTTGCCTGTACGTACGCTCATCAGATTTTTCAATAATTTTGGGTTTTAATTTTGGGTTTTTCTACGAGGTGATAGTTGATTCAGCCTTCGGCCTCATCAACTATCACCTCATAGAAATCGAGAGTGAATAATCTAATTGTTTTAGTACAATTCTCACTAAAATTTACTTCAAATAACGTTTCCAATTATTTCTTGACGTATTATTAAACTTTGCGCCTGAAAAATGTCGCTCAGATTGAAAATTGAAGTTGTGTGTGCGCGCATCAGTTTTTCAATAATTTCAACTATTTTAAATGTCAAGAAACCGTAAATGTCCCTCATTTTGACTTCTCAAGAATTCAATTATCCATTTGCATCAAAAATTTCCTCCAAAACTTTGGAAAAATGAAAAAACGTCGCCATCTCCTAGACGACCTCCAGGCCACGCACACTAATTAAACAATAGAGTATTTCTGTCGAGGAACTATCAGCTGATAGTTGCCCCGCGGAAGTTTGATGTTCTTAAAGCAAATATCTGCCGAGAAGCGAAGCTTCGAGGGCAAATATGCTGCAAGGGGCAACTACCAGAGCGATAGTTCCGAGACATAAACACTCTATTGTCTTTATTGTTCACCACTAAATTTTCTTCCGCGCGCCAGTTGAAAAATCATATTGAATTTTTCAACTTTTTTAGATGAAAGCCGTGAAAGCCAAATGTAAAATTTGAAAAAAAAAAACAAACAAACAAACAAAAACCCTCTGAATACAATTTCAATTGTTTACTTTCTATAAGCCCGCTTGTTTACAGAAATATTTTTAAGGACGAGTTCTATCCATCCAGGTATTTTCCGCAGACGGGTACTATGAACTGATAGTGTCTCTCCGCGGATAAACACTATCGCGTCACATGATCAGTTCCAACCAATAAGAATCGGAGAAAATTTAGTGGTGAACTATAATGACTGATAGTGTTCGATGGCACAGCCAATCAGATTAAAACATTTGCATTAGTAAACTAGTAGAATTCTACTAATATCTAATAGTTTATTGGCGTTGGGGAAGTCCCAAGGCAACAAACCAAGTCGATAGAAATTGTCTTAAATGGCTATCGAGGTCGCGAAAATAAAGAAAATCGATTAGAAAGTTTGGCACTCGTTATCGTTAAATAAGTCTTGTCAGGTCATAGGTATCTATGTTACTTCAAGGCAAAGTCCTCCAAAAAATAATCTTTCGTGTAATATCAAGAAATGAGTAGCTTACCTTTTCGAAAACATATTTTGTTGTTTTGTCATCTATCCACTCATGCTCTTTCACTCTTTTCTTGAAAGTCTTCTTTATCTCATCGATCATTGACTGAGTCTGGAAAACGTGTAGTCTTCAATCAGTATTGTAGATAACGAATTAAATAAAGAGTAATGTCCAAACTTGTAAGGCTGAAATCCTCATAGAGAAATTTATAGTGCGATTTTAAAACGAATTGTGATGCATAAAATATTTTAAAAACTTATTTTAGAGTGCCCATATATCTCCAGTGTTTAATTAATTCCTCTGATTCATATATAAAGAGTAGTCATTTCGTTTCGGAGACTGTCATGACAGTGTATCAAAAACTCTTCTTTCAAAAGATGATGATGCGCGATAACATAAACATTGTCTGTTTTTCTTATGGCTTTTCTGTTTGTTACTATGCAAGAGTCCGGTCGTGGACATTGAGTTGTGTTCTTGGACAAGACACTTTACTCTCACGGTGCTTCTCTACACCCAGGATTGTAAATGTATATCAGCAAACTGTTAGGGGAGCCTGACAGAATGTTTCTGTCGAGAAGTCTACAATAGAGTATCATCCCCTATAGACGGAGAAGCAATACCCCAATTGTTTCTTGTTATAGATTGAAAAATAACCTAACCTCGGTAATAGAGCAGGTATTTACTTCTGCATTTCTTGGTTATGAATCAGGGTTTTGAAAACCTTGGTGTACTCAGGATGTAAATGTAGCCTGTGTAGCAGCGTTGAACAGGGGAGGGGGAGGGGTGAAGCGCGGATCGAAGGAGGGGGACTCGCGTTTTTTTCCTCCCTACCCCTTCCCCGCTTACGCCTGCAACGCTGGCTATGTAAATGCGTTCTCTCATCACCAAGACAATAATAAGATTGTCACGTTCACTGTCCATTGGATCAGCGAAAAACTTTTCATCGAGCTAACTACTTATTAATGTATCGCTGTCGTGTCCTTTCATAGAACATGACAACTTTATGTACATCAATTTAGATTAAGTCCCCCACAATCCTTGAAGAGCTCGAAAGGTCAACTCTCCAAAGTCGTTATGGTGGTTTACTAGCCTGCTTGTAGAAGTCATTCCTTTTCAGTGAAACTCGATACCTTGGCAATTGCCGACTGGTCGAAGAAGCTCTTTATGTAAAGAGAACCAATTGGAACTCCCATGTTGTCATTAGTGATTCCTGTACACGTGCGCCATCTCGGGTCTGAGTCCTTAACTCCAGATATTCGCTCGTTAAACTTGGCTCGAGCCTTTCGGAATGGACTAGACAGCAGGCTTACTTTATCACGGATCATCTGCCACACCACGTAGTTAGAAAGTAACCTGCGAAAGTCAGTTTCGTAAGTCGCTTCAGAAGTTGGCAATCAATCTCAATAAGTGAGTGCATGATGCATGTGAAAATCAGAGATAACTCTACAGATTATGAGAGTATTAGGATTGAGTAAATCATTTTTATCTGGTCGCAATAAAGAAAGTAGGGTTGTGCCGATGAGTTTTGAGGGTTGTTAGTAAAACTCGTAACAGCATCGGTATAACGAGAATCACTAAGCGAAACTCTGGATTGAATTTAGTAAATATCGTGTTGTTAATAAAATTAATTAGTGGAACGTAATCACTATTAGATTAGAGCTAACCGTAATGCTAACGCTATTCAGCAGGCTAAGCTACTCAGGCTAACCTACAAAACAACCAAAATGCCGTTATGCTCATCTCGTCGGCACATTTTTGTCTTAATGAACAGCGAAACCTTTGGAGTAAATTCTGCTTATCTATCTTATGGCTTTTTCTGAATTGCCATCAACTTTTGTCAGCTTCTTTATACAAAAGATTAGCCATTCAGAGAGAAACGGTTGTAGCATGGTGATCTGCGCTTTTGAGCATCCCAAATACTCCCTAGGCAACGTGATCCAAACAACTTTCTAATTCACAGTACTCAACCAACCAGCCTTGTAAATAACGTTTTCCCCACTATTTCCTCGCAGACTTCTAAGTTCAATTCATCATTTGAATGATGAAGGAAAGCAAATTCCCAAATACATCATCTCGCGTCCGTTTGTACCCATTAAAAATGTTACAAAATGACTGGCTACTGGGTTGAGGGAAAAAGATTTGTAAATAGCCTACTCGCGAATCTGATAACTGAAGAACCAGCACTTTCAATTTATTTCGTCCAAGAGACTCTTTTGGTGAAATACTTTCAGAAATTTTGTTTAAAAGTTTCAACGAGTTCGCAATTTTATGAAATTTAGGAAAGTGCAAAATACCGAACGATCGAACTAGATGACCAACGGAATTTGCGCAAACCAGAACATTCTCACTTAGTCAGAACAGAAAGGCGGCAACTCGCTTCGCTTCATTTTGATATTATTTGTTATGTATGGTTTCATGTTTTCTTAGAGTCAAATGTCATCTTTAAGTAAGTACATTTTTGCCTACTTTTTAGCCGTTCAAATAATACAACTATCGCAGTTCAATTTTATTAACAACGAGCGTCGTGAGCTTCGATAGCCCCCGCCCGAGTCAACGACAACAACAAGCTTTATTCGCATGACCATAAATAGCATAGCAAAAGTATATGGGTGTTTGAAAAAAGCTTTGATCATAGCATTCTTAATTGACTGTTTCAACCTAGTTTTGTTCATTAACCAAACCAACCAAAATCCCCAGTAGAACTCGCAAAACCGGTTGATCACAACAGAACAGAATGAAAGTATTAGGACGAATACTGACACTGCACTGAATCAAGTGGATAAATAGGAGAAGTAAAAAAACTTACTCTTTAGAAGTGTTTTTCAAAAGTGTTGTCATTTTCCGAAGATAAGATGGTGATGTGGCCAGCACAACATCCGCTTCAGTCACGTTTGCTGCTTTAAATATGGTGTGCATATGATCTAACCACGGAAACTGTAAGGCAAACAGCCGAAACAATTAATGCTGCCCTCATGTCAACAGTATTATGATTACAATTTCAATCAATTGATCAGTCCGTAATCCCCAAGCGGCAAAACAACTCTAGGGATTTACGTGACAGGTTCGAAGAAATTGCTGAGACTACTGTTGAATCAGTTTCGATACCTTAAGGTGGCTCACATATACCTAAGTGTATTACACTTACACAAACTTCTATTGTACTGAATTGTGTTGCATTTTCATTGCATTGTATTCATCAGTTGTTATAACTCATCAAAATCTTTGTCTCGGAAAGTGCTGGAAACTGTTTTGAGCCACCTCGCCCAACCGTATATATGTTGAATTTTATCACACTGAAAAACAAGGGAAATCACATCCATTTGGTAGTTTTTCCACTGACAGAGTAATTTTAATTTTCTTGAAGATCAGAAATTACGTCCGAAAATTTAGTAGTCACTTGTACAGCAATATCTGTTGTGGAAATTCGCTTGCAGTGCACCTTGAGTTGTAGTCAGTTATTGATCTTAATAAGGAAAAATCTATCTTGGTCGGCAGATAAAATTATTCTCGTTTAATTAAAAATAGCGTTTCCAACAGCGTAAGGAAGCAGGGTAAGAAGGAAAAGGAAAGGAAGGACGGGATCATACCTGTGGAACAAGTCGTATAAGATTGTTGAGTTTCATCCTCCTGTAGATTCCTTCAGCTTTGTCTTCAGCTGATGTGGTGAACTAGAAAGGGAAGGATACTTTAAGTAAGCGTGGTACTCTGTGAGCAGTCGTGTTGATTTCCATTTCAGTCTTGCAGCTTTACATCTTAATGTTTTTTTTTTCAACTGACGTAATTTAACTTTAACCAAAGTTGTCTCTATGCAAGTGAATGCATGTAACATCATAATATTTGAACTGCGGGATAAAGATTAAATTAAAGACATGAAAGGTCATCGCCGTTTTTTACTTAACTTCGGCAGTTTCAAAAATAAAGCCTTATAAATACAATTCAGACTTGAACGGGATTCGAGCCAACAACTCACTACAATTCAACGACCAGGGGCCCGTTTCTCGAAAGCCCCGGTAACATTTCGGGCCCGTATACCCGTTCTTAGTTCATCTGTATCTAAAAACGGAGAAATGTAGACGCCTGAAATTTCTTGTATGAAGGGAACCTCTGTTCATATTAAGAATACGTGAATAAAACAGCTCTGTAATCATAAGGTTCGAGATTTTGCTACGGCTCTCCGGGTGCGAAAACTTTTCGGGACCTTCGAGAAACGGGCTCAATCACTGCAGCAGTATTGCAGAGCTCAAGAGTTCAAACCTTATTTCTACCACTGCTTACGTTACACACATAACTGCAATGATACAACAAATCGATGCGTACCTTTGCCAGCTGTTTTTCAAAATCTATGATTTCTCTCATTTTTGAAGTTGTGTTGCATTTTGTACCAAGAAGTGTCGCAACTGTAGACATGTATTCTACGTATATGTCCACCATCTAAATATGGAGACGCAAAAGAAAAAACAAATTACGACCTAAGTCGTATGATGTTTACAATAGTTATGTTAATTAAGCTAAAAATGTCCAGTGTTCTAGGGAACAAACAGTCATTATATATCACCAGTAAGAGAAACTTTAAATCAACAATTTGTTACTCAAATTTATGACGTGGACTCGGACGAAAATACACAGAAGCCATTCTTTGGCTATCATTAGCAAAATGATGTTATTGACCGAGATCTGGTTCAAAACACTTGCTTTGTTTAACAGAACTTATACCAGTCCCTGATGTACATTTTTCAGTCAATTCTCCACTCACGTTGCACGCGATTTTAGAGAAACATTTATCGGCTTTTCGTCGAGACAAACGAAACTGTCCTTTATATACGAATGTCCGTATTAAGCGGGTGTAGAGCGGGATTCCACTGTACTTCGCTCCAAAACTACAAACGGAAGTAAAATACCCGTTTTCGAGGACCTCCCTCCTTTTGCTGGGCAAGTCACGTCAGGTTTCCGTTTACCATTACTTAATAATAATGTGTAGAATTAGCCAAGCCTAAAAGCGGAACTCCTGGGCCTGTTTGTTCAAGGCTCGAACCTATGATAAGCGAGAATTTTGATTTGAGTTTTGTAACTTTGCGGTGAGGTTCTCTGTTTATCACACTATACAAAACAAAAGCAGTGAAAAACGTTTTTATACAAGAAAAGTTTATACTTTGGTTAACTTTTAATCCTGGGTTAGCGTTAACCGGCTTCCGAACAACCAGGAAGTGAACCTGACATAGGCCCGCGATCAAATCAAAAACCAGTACTTGGTCAGCAGTCAACTTAAAAAACACGTTACCTCGATGAGCTTTAAACCTGAGCCGGCGATATGGTCACATGATACTGGTCAGCTGACGCTTGTTTTGACAGATGTCAATTAAGAAATAGAAAACATGTACCGTGTTTCTATCGAGTTTTAGTATAAATCTACTAGCGTTCTATCACGAATGCCGTTCTCTGATTGGCTGCGCTACTCACTATCTATTCTGTGATAGATGGTGAGTAGCGTAGCGCAGTGTGCCCTTGCTAACAAAATGAAGGCCGCTTCTTGGCGTTCTCGAAGTGTCTGTGAAGAGGATTTAGATTAAGTTTTGAACGACTAGTAGATTTATGCTAGAACAATTAGATTATTCGCTCTCGATTTCTATCGCGAGATAGTTGACTTGGGCTGCGCCCTCGTCAACTATCACGCGATAGAAATACGGAGAAAATGTTTTCTATTTCTTTTAGAAAACACCGCGACGAAAAAAGAAAAACAGCTTGTTTACTTTGATGATCAAAATGTAAATTCTCTTTGCTCGCGCCATCATTACGTCAACAGCTCGTGCTAGTTCTGTGTTTCTATCGAGTTACAGAAACACAATTGTTAACCAATCAGCGCGCGTATTTTCTTAGGCCTGTTTTCTAATTAGCTATAAAATGGATGTCCAATATCAAAGATGCACGCTGTAAACCAAAGCCAGGCTGTACGACTAGGTATTAGCTGGAGTGTGGCCGCCTTGTTGCGCGATGTCGTTGTCGTAGGGCGCACGCGCCGGCGATCCATGCCGCTAGCCATGCTGACCATGAAAACTGGAAAGAGTTGCAAGGATTTCTGTTTCTATGCATGCATGTGTTTCTATTCTTCTAGTTATGATGCTCTGCTAATAATACTAGATTTACTAGATTTATGTACTTTAGCGAGCGAAAAAGTTATGTTTTCGTTAAAAAACTCTACTTTGTATTATATTACAACGCTAGAACCGTGACTGTAAAGCAAGGTTTTAGAAATATAAATTGATTAGTAGTTTAATTAACATGTATTCCTTCACTGAAGCAATACTCACCTCAGGATGTTTAAAGTAAATCTCTCTCTGAAGACTCAAACCAGACTGATCAACCTAAGTGGATGACAGGATACCTCATTTCCATTTTTTTGTTATAAAATGCACTGTGCCAATTAGTCTAGGGAGTGGAAGGGAGAGTTCAGAGACTGGACTATACCTGTGTCGATTTGATGCATGTTTTGAGTTAGTGGATGAATGATTGAGTATCACTCGCTCAGATTAGAGCTAACATCAAGACCAAGACAGGATAAAGGTAATACATAGAGCTATGCCTTTATACTATCAAGCTATTTTTAGAAATGGTACCCAGTTCTCTGGCGGATGTCACCACGCGCGTTGCGTGGGTAAAGCAGCTTGAGTTGTCCACGCGAGCCAAATTCCAGTCACCGGATTGACCATTCCTAGTGATCTTAACGGCATTATTTTGTGAATAAGGTCTTTATGGTGGATTACACTCCATCCTCTCTTGGAGACACCGACCACAAATACCTTTCTATGAGAAAAGGATTCTGACGGCACAAGGAACTTCTCGCTATGATGTTATTATACTTTTGTTTTAACTGAAAAATATTTATGCTTGACATCTGCCCTGAGAACACGACATGCTAATCAAGAGAGCTCATGTCGTTAATCCAAAAACATTATTACGATAATCACGATCGTATAAGAACGTCAATTAAATTAATTGATTAAATGACGACTGTTACAGGCAAACACACATACCTAAAAGAAACCAACACAGCACGTATTTGGGAGATATCAGACAACTGAACTTAAATTTACACCAAAAACACCATTAGTCAGTAATTGAAGTTGTGCATACCTTTATCAGGTGTTTGGTAGAATTGAGATGATCATTTGTCACTTCAACTGAGAAGAAAGGCGGTGCAGGATAATATGAACTCTGCAAACGTTGTAAAACCTCATGAATGTCCCAGGAAGACTTGTTCCAGCTTCCATCTTGACAAATGCTCCAAGAACCTATCTGGTGAATGAAATCCAGCATGGGCTTTGCTCCTAAAGTTTCAATCTGTTTTTCGTCCATGCACGAGCGATAAAAGTCTCTTGTTTTTAACAGAGCCTCATTTTGAGGACCATCATGTGACATGTTTGATGCTTGAAGAAGATCACGGAGTTCACCTTCAATTACTTTAGATAGTTTTGTAAAAGTAGAATAATCATTATAACTTTTAGGAATTGGATTTCGCCGAATCCAACCGCCACAACAAAATGTAAAAAAGTCATCGCATGGATTAACCGAAGAATCTATTGAATTCCTAATGTACTCTGCAACTGTACTACATTCACGAGTTTGACATATGTTCATCTCTGACTTGGTCTCACTGTGAACTTCTGAAAACATATACACAGCGCGTTTTTGTTCTTGAGTTGAGTCATTAGAGTCATCAATGAGGTGATTGGCGATCAAAGCCAACAGAACGACGGTACTCAAACTTAACAAGGTTGGTACGATGACAGACCATCTCACTACCATGATCCAATGTGTATCGGACCTGTTCCTCTTGCTCCTAATTTAGCTAGATTTGTGTAACGTTATAATGTAAGGTCTGAACAGATTCATTGTATCAAGCCACTGACCAGCGCAAGTAGATGATCTTTGCCTTAAATGTTCGTGACGTCGTATTGTATATCTAGTAGTTTTGCTGGAACTGCTGAACACCTGTTGATCGGACCATACCTGCTATTATGTTTGTTTTTTAGCAAGTGCTCTTGTCAAACACCTGTTAAGATCTTCCGTGATCATCAATTTGAATCTGATAAAGGTAAAACAACCGCAGTAGCAGCTCGACAAAGCTGACGTTTCGATCATAAGGCGAGCGTCGGACCAAAAGTACGTTTGCTCCAACGAAGAGCTAGCGCTCCAAAAGTCGGGCTTCGAAACGAACGACTAATGGCTGAAATATATTCGTATTTTGCCTATAAGTAACACAGATAATTACGTAAAGGAAGTTTTGGTGTAAGAACAACGATTAAAATATCCTGTAAACAATAACATGTAACTGTTGTTTGTCAAAGATTCAAAGCTTAGCAATATGATTCTAAATCTTTCCTCAAATAAACTGCTCCATTCTTCAAAAATTACGTCATTGTTTGCAAATCACGTTTTCATGAAGAACACAAATCCTCTGCAATGAAACCGATTTAAGTAATTTTGAATTTGAGTTAAGCATGGAATTTAATATCTTAGCTTATCTTGAACTGAAAGCCTTTAATGGGTGGATCAGAAAAAAACAGAATGGGGGATAAGAAGAGCTTCTCTCTATGCTTCATTAGATAGATTTAATTCAAACTTTAGTTTTTGCTTGTTATTAAGGTTTAAAGACTACGTTAGAATATTAAACCGACTGTTGATTTCTTTTTGGTTACATCAAAAAGCCGACTGCTATCAATTTTAAAGCCGGGATGCCCGGATTATTAAAAGTCTACGTAGTCTTCTAGGATATATTCTAAATAACTTTTTATTCGTCGGTTTGATCACGAAAGCCTCTCTTTAGACAGGAGAGGAGAGATATAGTCCTTCCTACCTCCTACTATTTTGATGCCCTGCCTTCATAACAGATCTTCACCATTCTATAGAAAAAAATAATCTCTTAATTATATATTCAGCGGTAGGTAACAAAGAGGACGTATAAACAACCTTCAGTATAGGGGGAGAAGGTTGGTAATGAAAACCTTCCACGCTTCATTCAACTCTCACTATGAACACCACGCACAAATTGTGCCGTCTACTTCATTTAGTTAAAAACTTACCTCCCGCTCTAGATTACAAACAGTCTCTCTTCTGATCTAAAATCCGCGAGGTCAGTAGTCCAGTAGTTTTCTTGCCTGAATGTAGTCATTATAATTAACAATTACATTATAAGCTCGAGATTTCTATCGCTATTTCTATTGTTTTAGTTTAAATCTATTAGTCTTTCAGACTTAAAAAAAATCCTTTTCATAAACACTTCGAAACGACAAAGAAGCGTCCACTGTTTTTTTAACAACCGCAAACTGCTAGGCTGCTCACTATCTACAGCAGAATAGATAGTGAGTAGCGTAGCCAATCGGAGAACGGCGTGGGTGACAGAAGTCAAAGCACTCTAGTAGACCAGTCTGCTAGTAGACTATATTACCGCAGAATTAAATTGCAAATTTAACCAAGCTTAAAAGCGAAGGTCCTGATGGCAATAATTAACCATAAAGGAAAAAGAGGATTTATTTTTCTTGGATCAGAAACTGAAAAAATTATCAATTGCGAGCATGTAATTGTTCAGCTTGTGGTTTGACTATATTTTCCAGTTAAATTTTAACAAACTATACCCACTAAGCGTACCCGAGATTGTATAAATTACGAACGCAATATATCAGAGACTTTCCAAGAGACGATTGTGCAAGGAATATGTCGGAATGTAAGGGGTTAATTAATGAGCAAAACAATAGCTGTGTACGTGCGTTACAAATCTTCAGTGTACATTTCTTTGCCGTCCTCTGCAAAACAACAACGTGAAATGACAGTGTTCTGCGTCGTATACTGGACGTGGACGACGAAGGCTAAATTTTCGTATTTCCATTTGGAATTGAACGCCGTCGTTGCATATTTAGCTTAAACACGTTTTTAGAGCCATTTAGAGCCATTGTTTACTAGGCGTCGTCCTCGGCGTCGTCGTCGTTGCTTAAGCTCCCAGTTAAGACTGGGGTCTACCAAAAAGCGCAGATTCCGCTCATTTGCACTCGAGCTTAGATTTCTAAAGAAATTCCACGAAACTCCCTTCTATATGAATCAGCAAGCCTTTTGTGCATTTTTTGTTCTGAGGCAATGAGAAAAGGTGAGTTTTTCAGGGTTGAAAACAAGAATTCAATTTCGCGCCATGAATGGATAATATCTGCTCGCGCAAGTTGTACGCGTAAGCTTCTACATTTCTTCTAACTTATGACATAGTAGTAATCAGACATTAATGACGTGCATTCGATACCCGGGGGAAGGAAGGGAGTACTCTTGGAATTTGCCGATGGTGTGTATTGCTGGAAACATGAAATGTTTGGGTTAAAGCAGAGGATATTTAGTTGGTATTTGGGCATCTGATTGTAGGTTGGGTACCAGAAATACCTTCCCTATTAATATTCCATAGTGTAAATTTAGCCTTTTGCCAAAAACGCTTTTTTGGGATATTTTGGACATTTTCAGCCTGGACATGAGCCAAATTAGCTGCAATCTACTCAAAAAGGCATTTTTGACTTCACAGCTTGCCTTTCTTCCACTAGCATCGCATTTTATGACACTTTTGCTCGGGCATGCGCAGAAACAAAAATTTTGAGGTTTTTGGACGAGAAAGTGACCTACGTCATTAGGCTTTTCGTTTTTCAATTTTTTTCGCCTTTCTTTTTTCAACTTTGGTTATCTTTCTGCTGCAGCGATTGACCTTCTACTGGGCTTGCTTCTAGTTCAAGAATTACCGACAAAGCATCATCCAATCTCGTTCCCAGAGTCTTCGCTCCCCTTGACCATCGGTCGGAAAACGAGAGCTCTGGGAGCAACCATTTTGAAATAACCGAATTCTGGTGATTCTGCCCATTCGGTTTCACTGCTTTCACTGCGCAGTCTGCATCTATGACGCATGCCTGAAATGGTTGCTCCCAGAGCTCTCGTTTTCCGACCGCTGGTCAAGGGGAACGAAGACTCTGGGAACGAGATTGAGCATCATCGTGACGAGCAATTCTTACCGTGGAGTAGCCTAGTGTAGTTGACGGAAATTTTGCTTCGAGTTTTAACCCAAATTTCTGAGCATTTTTGTGCATATTTCAGGCTCCATTGACCCAATCACTCTGATCTGGGTATCACTGGAAAGATCTTTTCACCTTGCAGAACTTGAGCTTAAGTGATGCCAATTTTGGTCAAAGGTAATGACGTCAGAGGTGGAACAAAGGCTAACGCTCTTCACAGACGGTTACAGCCGGCACAGGAGTCAATGGGTTAATAAAAAATAAGAAACTCCATTCCTTTTATACCCAGATCCCCGATTGTGTACCTAAATCCTGATTCCTATACCCACAGTAGACTGCTTGAAAAGCATACCCTTGACAGAAGCACATACTTGAGCCCATTTATGCCATTTCCTTTCCAGGATTCGGCGAGTCGAGTATTTTTCGGAGTATTGCCATTTATTGGCATCAAATGTCACCTTACTCTAAATACTCTAAACGCATCGTTTAGTAAAGGTTACGTACTGTGTATAACTATATAAAAGAATAACAGTACATTACACTTTATCTCCAAATATGAACGTTTTTAACTTGCATGTCAGCTTACATCAATTAGGGTGGCTCGATAGGAACCAAAAAGTTTGTTTAAATATGGTGAAGAAAGATCAATTGTGTGCCATTGCACTCACGAAGAAGAAATAAATTTCAAAGGCTTTACTAAAAATGGTTGCTATGCCGGCAAACAGCCACACCCTTTTGAGGTTTTAATTTAAAGCATTGATAGCATTGACGCCAACAGTTCGTACACTTT
>Ga0126339_10001877_pt1 | contig 14701 bp, 4 predicted proteins | sample OrbTmetagenome_2_FD_92532 | JGI IMG/M metagenome (GOLD analysis project Ga0126339, IMG submission 92532) | Coral microbial communities from Petempiche,Puerto Morelos, Mexico - Orbicella T R C metagenome | ecosystem: Host-associated > Invertebrates > Cnidaria > Coral | place: Petempiche,Puerto... | reverse complement strand
TGTAGTGATGTAAATAGCGAATGACTTGTCAGGCCTTAGCTGCCATAACAGCCATAACAGCTATAGAAGTGATATTTGTTTAGAGTTCTCAGTGGCTGTAATTTTTGGTGTCATATCAATAGAACTGTGTAAATTTTATTTAATAAGGATATGGTTTACCTTTTGTAGCTTTAATTTTATTGACATTTGGGAACAAGGTTTTGAGACCTGTGTCTTAACTGACCAAAGACAACATTTTTAACAGGTATCAAGTAACAGATTGTCAAGTCTGTTACTTGATTGGTTTACCACAAAAAGGCACCTGCCGTGATTGTCTGAAGTCACTTGGCTGTCAAGTGAATTTTAATAAAACTATGTTTCTTACCTGTTAAGAAACTGTCATTGTTGCATTTAATTTGAAAATAAGAAGTATGTTGTTCAGTTGTCTTAGTTCACAAAATGATCAAAGACAAAGGGTTATTTAGCAAGAATGGAATGAACAGTTGTATTTTGCATCTTAAGGGAACTTGTGTCAATAATCCCATGCTACTTTTATGAATCTGTAATTTGCCTGTCACTGGTAATTAATGCCAGGTGTTTTGTATATACAATAATTACTCCACACCAGGACATGCTATGGCAATAATGATAAGATGCAAAGTGCCTTACAACGAACATTTGCATATTATGGTTGACAACAGCATTGTAAAGAAGGAACATCTTGCTTGTGGGAAGACTATGACGTTGAAGAGATGTTTGTGCTGCTTCCATTGATTTGAAGTGTAGCGGCATTTAGCATGTCACAAATTGTTTTAGGAACAGTGTACTGCATAGAATGTTTTGTAGAGCAAACAGTCTTCTTACTTCACAATGGAGCAAGTGATAATGTTAGCATGTTTTGTGACATGATTTGGAATCTGGAGGTCGCACTTTATTATTTCCTGTCAAGATGCATAAAATATTTGTAAGTTTCCCAGGCACCTTTTGGTTGTATATTTTACTATCAATCAGGAATGTTCATCTTGTGGTTGTAAAATTGTAGAACATGCTGTCATGGCTGGGAAGTTAAATGATATTCTTCTTATTTTAATGTATAATCCATTTGACAATATAACTACAGTTCCATGCTGAAAGTTTCCTTTTAACAACTCAACTTTGTACTTAAAGTTTCTATAGGCTGATAGGTGGTGCAAAGCAAAGCTTACAGCCATTGAACTATGAAAGTCAATAAGAGTAACCCACTAGTAGATTTGTAGTCTACATGGAACATTATTTTAGCATATGATAACCAAGTTATTGGAACCCGGTTTAAAAACATTAATGATTTTGGTTTACAGCTGTGACAAGATGTATGACCCTGGCCCTATGCTCAGTGGTCAGCAGTGTCTGCAGCCAATTGTATAACAAATTTGCCAGTGTCTCAGGGCTGCCTATTTAAATTATTGTGTGTTTGCCAAATAGCCAACCACTAGGTTTTAATAATGATCAGTGACAATGCCTTGAGAGTCATTCAAACGTTATATTGTTGTACCGGTCATACCAATGCATACATAACTAGTGTTAAAATTTAACTGTCTGAGTGAAGATTTAGAGCGTGTCTGAGGACAAAATTTGTATAATAACATTTAATGTTATTAGTAATAAGTAACCCTCTGTTATTCCTTTTGCAGACGACTCAGCACTCGACCCACAGCACAGGAACTTAGGGAGAGAAATATCTTGAAATGTGAGTTGTTTCTAATTAAAACAAACACAAAATGGAATACAAGCCAGAAGTCTAGCAGCTCTTCTAGGCTTGTAATTCTTTTTGTCATCAAAGTGTAACAGTCATTGTTTTGGGGTTAGGGGCCTCGTTTCTATTGCTTGTTGTATCATTCTATCAAAGGGTATTGAGCCAGTCCTGTGAGGCTTTGCAAGAGCTGCTACCTGACCCATAGAAGTAGTATCAAGTAAAAAGTGGAATGTGATACGCAATTTGAATGTGTTTTCCTATTGTGTTCATGCTTAGATGCAACCAACGTTGCAGCTCAATAACAAGTTGCCAGCTTCATACTCCATGCCTTGTTTCTCCAAGACAATTTGCCAAAACCGAAACTGTTGTCTACTTACTTACCTAAAACAATTCAACTGAGTCTTGGAATATTATGCCGTAAGTAGAGAGCAAAACTACTCTGTTTTGAGTGAAGCCCAGGTCTATAGCTTGGGGCTCTACTCAAGACATAAAGCAAATCTACATTTTGTAGTTGGACCTCCTAACCAAAAAAACTCTCACAATTTAATTTTTTCTCAGTGTTTTTTTAGCATCAAGACAATAGCCATAACTTTGTGATCTCCAGGTTGTTCCTCATTGCTTGTCTGCAAAATTGTGACATTTCGAAGATATTGTTGGTTGATCACTCTGATGACTTAAAGAGTAAATTACTAAAGATGTGCTATGCTGAGACTGTTTTGACATAAGCTATTTTCCACATTGCAGCATCGTCAGAGGAAGAGGCAAAAGAAGAAAAAGAAGAAAAGAAACGAGTTTTAACAAGGAAGGTTTGTATCACCTACCAGTCATTAACAGCTCTAACGTTATGCATAACTGGGGCAATTTTTTTGCATTTCACTTTCCAAAGAACTTATTAGAGTGTCAATGCGATCAAATTAGAGGTCTTGCGATCAAATTCCTAGAGAGATCCTCACAAAGTCATGTCAAAAAAGTCTTCAACTTCATGAGGGGAATTCCTTGCAAAAGGGTTCCTATCTAAAGAATGCCATTGAAAAGAAAAGCTTTTCTTGGCTTTTATTTGGGATATTAAAGATATTAAACAATCCTTTGGCTTGAGAGAGCTTTTTTTCTGTTGGCTAAAGAAAATAACAATCACAACTATTTATAATAATTTGCTGTTTTTCAGTTAAGCAGAAGACCCACAGTCCAAGAGCTGAGAGCGAAGAAGATCCTCAAGTTTAATGACTATGTTGAATGTGTCGATGTCCATGACTATGATAGAAGGTGAGGGCATCTCTGCTAACTAAATCGTCATTTTCAGATGAAATGAGTGGTTTTCAGTGGAGTGTTGAAAGTAATCAGGGAATTACTAATTGGTTTGGTTTTCACCACACTTTGAGACATTTGACTGAGTAGCCTATTTGGTAAGTAATTGGTTTGATTTTCGTTTGATGAGACTCAATTGAAAACTTCCCTACAGTAAATCTGAAATAACATGTATAACTTACAAAATAATTGCATTTAGTTTCTTTGTTGTGGTTAAATTTAATTTGTCAATCATCTCAATGTTATGATCAACTAGATGCATGTGCAAAAGTTGTGTAACCACAGGAAAAAAGCGTTAATTACTTGAGCATCAGGAAGACTTAGAACCCAAACTTTATTGCCTTTCAAATTCATATTCCCTATTTCAACTCCCCATATGGTCCCTTGACTGGTGTTTTCATTTACAAGGCATTAGCTTATTTCAGTGACAACAGTACAAACAGAAATTTCTGTTTCTATTATTGTCTTTGGGTGGGATCTTTATCAAAAAGTGGGGTCTACTTTAATATTAGCTCTTAGTATCAGCAGATGCATTTTCCCCAGTGAAATAAAACTCTTTCATGTTGTTGCTGAATAACAGGTGAAAGTAGTCATTTCATAGAACTGAAAAATTTATGACTGAAAGTTGTCACAGGTAATTACACCAAAAATAATCATTGGAGCTACTACTTTGAGTGGATTGCCAAAGAACAAAACTCTATCAACTTCGGTCAAAGCTTGGACCTGGACCACCACCCTGCTCAACACTTCTAAAAGCAGGTCCAAAGTGTTCAACTAGCTTAACAAAAATCCCCAACTGTTTAGCTACCTTTACATGAAGACTGTTATAACTGCAGGAAATGTCTCTTTAGGGGAATAATTAGACCACATGTTTGGAATAGACCTTGCACTTTTGAATCCTTAATTTGAACACTCTGTGCCTTTTTGGTTTGACATATCCTTTGGTGATTTGCATATTGTTGTTTTCAGAGCGGATAAGCCTTGGACTAGATTAACACCAGAAGACAAGGTATGATTGTCACTAATAAAAATTACTGTTAGTAGTTTTGTTTTAAAATTCTGTTTCATATATTTTCCAGAATTAGTTTGGCTACAAACTATCAAACGAACAAACACAATGCATAGGAATTTTTGCATACTTTTTAGGTTATAAGTTGAAGAAGAGGAATGTCTTTTGATTGTGATTTGTTGTCATGTCTGGTTGATTTTTGGACAAGGATGCATTTGAGAAAAAGTATTCAATGCAAAGTGATGACTCAGAGGACTCTGTATTCAGTGTAGCCATTGCTTTGATTTGTCTCAGGCTGCAATAAGGAAAGAACTTAATGAGTTTAAGAGTAAAGAAATGGAAGTACATGAGGAAAGCAAACAGTACACAAGGTAATTATTGTTTATTCCTTCCAAACTTATGTAAAGTGGCAGGGAATAATTTCCACAAATGTGTGGATGGGGAATGTATGGTGAACAACCTCACATCATGAGTAAATTGAGGCCTAGTTGAGCATTCAACTCTCTGCTAGACATTGTCAGACATTTGACCAATTATTTTTCTTTTGTAAAGGCCACAAGAAAGTTTTTATTTCAGAAAGTGATAGAAAAAGACTTTTATTAATAACTTTATTTTTATTCCAGCACTCTGTAGTGATATTCTAAGATATATGGCAAGGAGCATAATAGCTATCTGCTTAACTCTCCTTGGACATGTGCAAGTGCATTTATGGCAAATTAAAAAAACTAAATTGACAAAATTAACAAACAAGGTGTGTCATTTTCTCTTGCAGGTTCCATCGTCCCTAGTTTTATACAGATCACCTAGAGGATTTTTACTTTACATGCTATTTTTTTGTTAGATGGAATTATTCAAAGAACTCTAATAAAAATGTAATGTACAGGTCATATCTATGACTGTAAATAGTAGTTACACATAAACAATTTTTGTATAGGATTGTATAGATTTTTTAACATGATTGTCATAGCACAATAAATGTTACAAGCGGAAGGATAATCCAATTTCTAAAGAGGCTAAAAGGTTATCTCTTTACAACCAGGGCTCCCTAGAAGTAAAAATTCAATATGATTAGTCTTTGTTTTGAGACAAATAATTGGTTTGTTTATAATAATTGCCCACAAACCAAAATAGCCTTTCCGTAACAGTGTATTGTTGTTCAATTGTAAGAAATTGCATGTAGAATTTGGCAAGATGTCTGTGACATCCTGTTCACCATGATAGTTAATATTCATTATTGGTATGGATGTGAACAGAGCAATTATTTTTCTCACTTTTTGGAAGAGTATTTCAATACATTTTATCGTCATTGTTTAGAATAGTTTGTAAGGATGCTATTCCCTAACTTTTTGCTGCTAGCCTATGAATGGACAACTGCCAAACTGCCAAGAATATTAGCAGAAATACATTGTGAAGATGTATTGTTGCCCCTGTGGCCTTGTCCTCTCTTTCTTATTGGGCAATGGAAGATGGCTGTACTTTATAGCATGAGTAAAACATTAAATTATCATTTTGCCATTTTCCTAGCAGCTGGGGTAAAGAAGGTGGGAAATGGGGTGGGGAGGAGGTGTGTCAGTAAAACATAAAACGTTTACATATGGCAACCTCTGATCATGATTTTTGGTGAGCTCGTATTTATGGAACCAAAGGAATTCATTATCAGCAGGTATCCTATCTGAACATCTCTCAGTTGTTTGTAAGTGACTGAAGATTCCGGTTAGGCTGTGTTTGTTTGACATATTCAATTATTTGTCTTCAATAGATAACAGTTGCTCATCCATTCAAAACACTCGGCATAAATTTGGGGATTTCAAAGTTCTGTGGGTATTTATTTCACTGCTGTATCTCTTTTGAGAAAACACTAACTAGTGAGTATCAGGGTAAGTTCCTTTTCCCCATGTGAGGACTTTGGGAAACACCTATCAGCAGAGGGGAAATGGGTAGTTGCCATACCAAGTATCAACTGGAGATGTTTACTCTAGTTCTTAATAATCTCAAAGATATTTAACCAATTGTTACCCGCCAGACATATTGTATACTCCTACAGTAAAAACCCACATATAAGAACCTGGATATTTCCAAAGGTTCTCATTGTCTTAAGAAAAAAATGTTTTTGTTAGTTGAAGATATTTGGCACTGTCTATGGTTCATATAACATTCATATGACTATAATCATGTTTAAATAACTGCAATCCAAACAAATACAAACCCATATTTAAAGTTATTTTACTTCTTTCAATGTTCTTATATACTACTGTACATCAATAGAACAAAGTTAAACTATTTTAAAACACTACAACATATCTGAAATAAAATTGCAAGTGATTTTTCATTGCCTATTAGAGCTTTTCCATTTGATTTCCTAATTTCTAATGAATTCTATAAAATATAAACCTGTTTCAAAATTCAGACTAAAACAGTTTCTTACGTAAAGGAGGTCTTGAAGAAAATCTTTAATAGCCTAAAGGTTCTTAGAAATTAGGTTCTCATATGTGAGATTTTACTGTAGCTATAAGTGGATGCAACTAGTTGTTAAATATAGATTATGAGGGATTTTGACATTGCGGGTTGGAAAAAGATCCAACATTTACTGCTAATTTTGTTCACCAAGCTAGTGTAATATACAACCTTGTTTCCAGGGTTTCAGTCTTGTCCCTTACCCCTAACCCCTCCCCCACTATGTTCTTGGTGCTGGGGTTAGTATTGAAGACCCTGGCTAGAAGGATGATGGACTTTTGTATGTTTCATTATTTTATTTCATGCTATTCAATGAATGATCTCATTATTATGGCTTTACATGTATAATTATTATTACAGGTACCTATTAAACTAATCTTACTAAGAAATGGTTTCATATGTTTAAATCAAACAAAATGTATTTTCATCAGATGCAAAGTTCTCTCTTCAAAGAGAGAATCATTGGGAATAAAGTTGAAGAGGAACATTTTAACTGGTATTTCTTTTCTATGAAGTGTTCTTGTCTCTTGAGTCTCATTCATCATAGATCTGGATCTGAGATCTAGAGCTTTTCTAAAAATGCCTTTATAACAAATAAGTCCATTGTTTGATCAGTAAATCCCAGGAAATAGGTTCCTCCTGTCTTTAGGAAAGTTCTCAATCTTCTTTTGGTACCACAGCTGTGTCTGATGGCTTCTCCCAGACAAGTAACTGACCATAACTAGCCATGCAAGATACATGCACAGGTGCTGTCCAGCCACTGCTATGCCATACCAAGCAATCAACTCACTGAAGGTAACAAAATATGTTAATCAATAACAACTTATAAATGAAGAGTGAGGATCTCAAACTGAAATCTTGTAGTAGTCAATACTAACAGCAAGACAGAATTTGAGATTTTCCAGTAAATACCAAAGTTTGGTACGTGATCAGGACAATAAATTCTGGCCACTGTAGACATGGAGCCTTCAGATAGGTGGGTCAATTGTAACCAAGATTGTAGTGTCTACCAGAACATCAAGACTACATGTCCTTGCCCTACAGTGTATAAGCTCTTTGTGACCTCTAATCACCTCAGATGCAAATTGTAGACTATGTGGTAGTTGAAGGGAAAAATGCAGCTACCTACTGCAGACAATCATGTTTTTTAATGTTTATTCATTTTTGTTTACTGGTCACTGATTAATACCAGTCATTGACTGAATGGTTTTTCCTTTTTATAACAGTATAAATAAAGTTGTTGTTGTTGTTATTATAAACAATTGTTGGATGAGGTTTTTGTGATATCTGGAATAATCAAGGTTGAGGTAAGTGTTGTCAGCCAAATAAATTCACCTGGTTCATAGCAAGCTATACTGAGCACTGATTCCTGATTACCTTCTTGGGATAGGGTGGGTGGTTTTGTATACAGACAATAATTACTTTCTGTACAGAATGCAGAAAAGTTGCATAATGCTTTCTTATAACACTCCAGTGCCCACATTCCCTCGACTTGATAAGCCAAACAGTTCCATTCCATAACACTGTATATTGTGATAATGGTAATGAAGAAGAAATTATATACTGCCAAGTTTTTTGATGAACACAGGGCTTTAAAAGAACTTGAATTCCAGCTTGCCCTTTGGACAAGCAGCTCTCAAATTTTGCTTGTCCTGGGAAAGACTTAGTTTACTTTTTATATTCAGTTGGTTGACGACTTGCCTGGGCCCTTGCCTGTTTTGAAAATTAAAAATTACAAGTTCAGCAGGAAAATGTACTTGTCCTGGATGACTGGACTGCATGTTTTTCAAGCCCTATGCACCACAACACAACACTCACCCCAAATAGTGTGGACACACTATGAATTGGAAAAATCCCCCACTTGGAATGACATAACCTGATGATGTGCCACTTGGCCGGAGATTGGCCAAAGTAGCATGATGATAGAAATTGATGGATTCTCCCAAGAGCCACAAAACAATGCCAGCAATTATTGCAATATGATTTGAAGACAACTCATCGGCAAGAGACCCTTGAGTATAAATGTTACACCAGTAATGCTGTACAACAGAACCAAGCCCATAGAACATGGCAACCTGGGAAGACATGAGAAGCTGCTTTAGTATTGCATTATAAATGCTGGATGCAGTTTGTGAACAACTAGTTCTAAATGATAGCAGTTACAATGTATATCAAACATAGAAATCCTTATTCCCCCCCAAAAATACCCTTTTAGAACCTGATGTCTTCATGTCCAAGAATCGTTGACCTATATCAAACAAAAAAATCCTTACCCCTCCCAAAATCCTGGGGAAGGGACTCTCATAACAAAGGTTGGGGATGCTCGTTGTCTCATTTAGGCTGTTCATGACAAAACGCCACTAGTTTTTGCACTCAAAGAAATAATAATAAAAGAAACACTCTTATTTCTGTTTTTAGGCTTGATTTCTTCCTGTCTTTCAAGCCTGGTCTACTAGCACAGGCTCCTTTCCTGAACAGAGGCTGGTAATCAAGCCAATTCCATTTTAAGTGGTGTCTTTTAGGGGTCAAATAAAGCTTGAGCAATGCCCAGATTAGTCTCCTTTATTTAATTTAAATTTTCCAATGAGCATCCCCAACCTTTTCATATGGGAGTCTTCCCCCTAGGCCCAAAATACCCTCTTAAAATCCGACTTAACTGCATCCAAAAACCATTAGCAAAAATTTTATACCCATAAAAAACCAAACTGCATTAATTACCACAAAATCACCAAGTGAACACTCCAACAAACATCAGCTGCAATCACTTTACATTTAAACAACACCACCACCCCCTCCCACACCAGTGACCCAAGGGCATGAAAATAGATTAAGGATACTGCAAAAGTTCAGCAGAACTAAGTCAAGGAGGAACTTTACAACCAACCAAGGGTGTGTACCACTTATAGTTGGCATTTCCTTCTACAATTAAAACAACAATCTCTAGTCACAACAATCAAAACAAGCAAAAACACTGCCATTACCTCTACTGCGGGTACAAAACACATTTTCTTTGAATACTTGTGGAGAAATAAAGCTTCTAGGACTCTTTTTGCAAAATGGCCTAAGTAAGTTACCAGAGTTACAAGATGGAATATGGACTGTGGCAACCCAGATAAAGACCACAAGACCACGTACACTGCAGCTGGAATGCTATAGCATATTGACCAACCAAGTCGCGCGTTGATTTCTCCTTCAGGGGAAAACTTGCTAATAACAACAGATGATGAACTGGTTAGTAGTGATTAATACACGGCAACACATTCTTATTCTATTACCGTGATTTTCATTGTTTAAGTTCCCCAAATGTTGTTACTTTACTCTTACTAATTTTCATGTATACGTAATTTCATGGACATTCAGGAACTGTTTTTGTGAGTATTAATTTTTGCAATTCTAGGAAAACAACTGTACACCAGTAGATTAAATTTCACGGTTTTGCCATTTTTTCAATCTCTCAAATCCTGAACTGCGGACCCTGTCACTACAAGGAGCCTACAAATGGAAAATCTGGCTGAAACAAAATCATATTACCAATGTGTCTGTGAACACAATAACAATGCTTTATTTACTCTTGACACTTAATACACATTTCTGAAGAAAATTACAATAACTTAGGAAAACATATGTGTTTAAAGTTGAGACAGGGGGATAAGTGAACCTTGCGGTTTTTGAGTTATTTCCCTGCCTTTCACATGCAAAACAAAATAAGACCAAGGGAATGAAAGAGACAAGTAACTAAAGTGCAAACACAGGGAGATGTACTGAACTATATAAATAATGAGCAGTGGATATTCAAAGGAATTGAATGTTCAAAATGTTAGTTACTTCATGCTATGTTCGAGTTGTTTAGAGAAGAGATATAGCTTAATTTGTGACTCAAAATATGTATGGGTGATTGACCAAGTGTGAGGTCAAGATGGCTGGATATTGGTCAAGTTCTTTTTTTACGTGTTTATGGACCAAGACTGAGTCGAACAGTGGACATTAAAAGCAGTGGCAAATCTACATTCATTTTAACTTCTTTCTTTAATAAGGGTTCTTTCTTTCTGTGGGAGGAACCCACAAGGTGTGGAGGTGGTGTCAAGCATGGTAGATTCCTAAGCTCTTGAGGTTTGGAGGACAGGAATATTGTTGTCAAGTGGTTTGCTTTTGGTTTGTTTTGCTGACATACAGACACTACATCTTGTATGAGAAAATCAGTAATTATACATACAAGATTACAGTGTTTCGGGTTATGCATCTTTCACACAGACTGAGTTTACTACAAACACTAGCTACAGATACTACATATGCCAATGATGTTTCAGACTTAATGCACCTATCAATGTTAATCCTGTAAGGGGCGGGGGTGGGGGGGGGGGTGGAATGCAGGCAAGAGGCGTTCTTGATTCCTAGCATGATCCCTCCCATCAGGCTTTTGATCGTGCAAAGGGACTCCAGGTTGGAAAATTTGACTTTGACTTTGTGAAGCCTAGTGTTACAATTCAGATGCAGTTACCAGGTCTCTCTCTAATGGCTCATGCTTTAGGGAAAGGTCAGTTTTCATTTGATTTCATTAGCATTCATTTGACACTTTAGACTGCCATCTAATCAGATATTGTCTATTTTAAGAAAGGTTTTTATATTTTTTTCATAATCAATTGTAAAACTCAGTGAAACCTAATAAACATTATATAGGGTTTGCAGAACATAATTTTCCAGTGTTTTTTTACCTGTTTTATATAGGGTGGGGCTTTTTCGATACTTAATGGACTGACGTTTCTTTCCCCACCTTTCACATTAATTTGCCATCAGTGTAAAATGAAGACTGGACTGCGGACTGTGGACTGCAGACCCAGGTAACATGCAGACCGAGGGTAAAATCCTAGGGGGTACTCCCCCACAATACCTATACAGGTATGTGCCACCCAACAGGGCCGTGATTTTGGGACTCCAGATCTAGAACAGGGTATCCTTTTTTGAAAGACGTTTCCAAGAACGGGGTATAATATTTTGAATGTTCGAATGCTCATCAGATTATCAGCAGCCATTTGAAATTATTCTTAGAGAATTTGCCTGATAAATACCTTAATGAACAAATCAAATCATTGCACCCTGTGTTGCGTGTGGTATGCTATCGTAAGGTAGTGAAATTTTCACAACAATGGGCTATTGAAATTTACTAAAGCTATAGGACGTGGTATTAAAAATCAACCTATTTCTAGAATGGGGTATCATTTTGAATGCAAATTCTTTTAAACAGGGTCCAAATTTGGAAGCCCGGGTGTCACATACCCACCCAAATGATACCCAAGTATGCTGCCCTCCCCCCTCCCCCAGGGAGAGGGTAAAATACAGACTGTAGACCAGGGATAAAATGCAGACTGCAGACTACAGACCTTTTAAGCATACTATATTTTCTCGATTAAACGCCCCTGATGTTTATTTTAAACCTGACTCGCGGATCAGGTATTCATTGACTTTTGCAGTTTATTCGAGCCTGGAGTTTATTAGAGTTTTTATTCATTATTCTTAGAGCTTTAAAATATCTAAAATAAATTCTTTGAGGGCCATATTTACGAATCTACGTGGGAGACCCGCCGTTTAATCGAGAAAATACGGTATATCGTATTATTTCCATTATCGCGTGCTGACCGTAAATTAAAGGGGATTAATTATTCTGCAGGTTAATCGCAGTGGAAGTCTGCACTGCGGCTGACCTGAGTGTCACTCCCGTTAGACTGAATATAGCACGGCGTGAAGAATATAATATAACTCGGTGTAAAGAAAAATCCTAATTCATTGTTTAAAAGCATCAAAACTGGCACAGATCAAACACTTTTAACTAGATCAGTGTGAAGAACAACATTAGTCCACCTGTAACTGATAGGAAATATTGCCAGGTATTCAGTGAAGTACACCGAAACACACAAGACAATGGCCAAAAAGCACACTCCGATGTTCAGGTTATTCCACACTGGAAGCACCACAAAATCCCCAAGATAAGGTAAAACGATCCAAACAACGCCAAACGAAAAAGCAACTGTAAATGGTCGCTCTGTGTCCATCTCTTGTTTCGTCTCGCGTGGTGAGAATGTTTCAAAGATAGACCAACTGGGGCTGGCTGGGGATTTTTGCAATAATCCCATAATGCCTCTCTATAGGTTATGACATCATAGTTCCCATGAAGCTCTTCCCCACTGTTGTTTGATACGTCTTTCGCCATTCGACTAACAAATATTGCTGGTTTTGGGAGTTTTTCGCGTATTTGAGCTTTGAATTTGGATAGAAATGAAGCCAAGAAGAGTATCTGACAATGTAGATGGCGACAGTTCGGTTATGAAGACATGCTGTTGTTGTATGGACGTGAGGCTCGGCACTATTGTGCTTGGATTTTGCCATTTGGTAGGTCAAATTTCGCTTTCTCTTTCTTCTTCGGTTCAACATCCGCACCACATCAGTGCTGTTTTTTGTGATGAGAGCAAGCTAAATATGGGTGATTTAGAAACTAGTATTGGTGATTTCTTTGGCTGTTTTGTTTTTTTTCTTGGAATTTGTGTTCATATAATCTATAAATTAGCGTCAGATAGAAGCTTAAGGTGATTCTCTAGTAAAAGAACCCGCCATAGATTTTCGATGAAACTTGGTGTGCTGTTGTTACAGGACAAGGAGATATTAAAAACGTAGTAAAAAGAGGGGGTCACCGTGCTTGTTTTCACGTCAAAATGCTGACAAATACGGTTATTTAGGGGACTTTTGGTAATCTCCGTGTGCAACAAATAAGCTCGATTATTTTTAAATGCAGCGTGTTATATCACACAGAGTTTGACTTTCTTTGATTGTTTATTCATCTAAGTCTCGGAAAAAATGTCTTCAAATACCCTGCATTTTTTTAGTCTTTATAGGAAACATAATTTGGACATGTGCTGTTGGGCCCGTTATGTCTCCCTCTGTAGTATTTATTTCATTTGCCAAAAAAGTAGCCATAGATTTCCGCCAATGTTTTTCTCAGTTGTTGAGGATATTGTTATCATTGAATTTATGATATAAAAAGTAGGGGTCACCGTGCTCGTTTAAGAGCAAACGAGCATTTATTTTACTATCAAACTTAGTTTGAGGGAAATCTCTTACGTTTTGTGCGCACACGCGCTCATGTGCGCGTGCTAATGACGCAAAAATCGTGCGCAGTAGGGATGTGCAGTGCAATACTAGGGAATCACCTTAATCTTAGTTCACCTGAATTGCCCGTCAGATTTAGAACTGTTCAATAATAAGCTAAAATTTCTTTTTATCAAGTTATATGTATACCTTGTGCCGTCAATAAAAAGATACGATTGCTAAGCTTACATCTCCCATTAAGTAGATTACTAAAGTTAATTTGGAGGTAAAACTGGGTTCCACCAAATTTGTTACTGTTTAAGCTTATATGTCGTATTGTATGAGTTTTTTGCTCATTTGTACTATGTTTCATTGCTATTTGTATTGACTAAACCAAAAGGAAAAATCTTGTCGTCAAATAGTGTCCGTAAAATTTCACTGAGCCATGGCAAAGAACGAAAGACACAAAGGTTTTCAAGACTCTTCTTTGTTTATAAGATAATCCTACTTGTGCACAATCCCAAGAGTCCCATGACTCCTGCTATTTCTTAAATCCTTACATTTAAGAAGGCGAGTTTTAAAGTTGCGTGCATGTTTGTTAATAAACTTCAAGTGAAGTCAAGCTTCAGCAGGAATGTTTGCTTAATGGCTGTAAAACTTCAGTTGTTTTTCAACCAAAGGTATCATGTTTGCGCCCAATTAGAACATCACACCAATAATGTATACTCAGAGTAGCAAAACTCATTGATTGTGTTGTTTTTATTTAGTTGATCCACATTGCTGGAGTAGTAGTGTTAACTCAGATGCTTCTACATCCAGAATTGTATGAAGAGAGGTATTTTGAAACTTATGGCACAACCCCTCGATCAGGTACATCTTTGAGCTCTGTTGTGCAGTAGGTAAGGTTACTATAGACCTTCAATGCCCGATTTCTTCCAAAACATTTTTTTACACCAAATTCAAGAACCTAATCAGAATTTTCTAGAAAAATATTTCAAGAAAATTGAAACATAAATGAGTTATCCTCAAAAACATGATTTTTCAGAACAGTTCAATGATCCACAAACTGTGATAAGCCAGTTAGAATGTGTCAACCACTGAGTTGAGCAGTAAAAATTTTGTGTCAATCTCATCCACAGACTCCT
>Ga0126339_10001876_pt1 | contig 14703 bp, 2 predicted proteins | sample OrbTmetagenome_2_FD_92532 | JGI IMG/M metagenome (GOLD analysis project Ga0126339, IMG submission 92532) | Coral microbial communities from Petempiche,Puerto Morelos, Mexico - Orbicella T R C metagenome | ecosystem: Host-associated > Invertebrates > Cnidaria > Coral | place: Petempiche,Puerto... | reverse complement strand
GCAAATGGTCTAGTCAAATTGTAATTAATTTCACACTTACTGTAGCCACATTTTTTGCATCCCGTTCTTTGGCTCTCTGTATTCTGGTTTGTCAATCTCCCTATTAAATCTGGATATAGAAGGTATGACGTCTCTTACTAGTAACTCATATGAGCTTCGGCTTCAACTCACAGCACATGTACTATGACATATATTGAGGCGGACTTGAATAGAACGCCATTTTCAAAAGAATATTTGTAAACTGTACCTACCTTTTATATCTGAAGAACTCATCATTGAATGTAAGGAAGAATCTCTGCGCAGTTAAGAGTAAAAAGTTGTAAAAACGTGGCTTACTCGGTAAGATTTTAAATGTTGTAGGTTCAAAACGCCGCCATGGTTATTGGATGCGAGGGACTGGAACTGACTTGTACTTAGACCCCGCTCAAATAGCGAGACAACAAAGATGGCGGTCTGATTTTAGTGTTGCCGTCTTTGTGTATGTTTACGCTCCATTTTATTTCACCAAAGTGAATAGATACTGCTTGATCAAATGTCGCATCGAAAAGCAAGTAAACGTAGGAGAGAACCAGATGGAGATGGAGACTTCTCTCCTTCTTTCCTCTCGCAAACAAAACGATCAAAGTCAGATGAAGACGGTGAAGAAATAGTTGAACGGAATGAAAGTCCACTACATACTTTACAAGACACCGATACCGGGGTCAGAAGATCATCAAGGCCGCCTAAGCCTAAGGTATTTGATGATGAAGAAACTGCTGTTATTGGTAGAACTGTTGAGGCATCTTCAAGCTCAAAACCAGGCGATTCGGGATTAATTCAGTCAATTTTGCAACCTTCTACCATCTCTAAACGGATTACACCCAAAAACGAACCTTCGATCGCCAGAAAACAAAAGAAGTCGAATCCTACGGTCTCTTTTGATGAAGGTCACAAGAGGGAAACTAGACGAAGTTATCAAAATTATCTTGAAGAGCTCAAAACAGAGACAGATCCTTTTAAAACAGCACGAAATGAAGTAGAATGTATAGAACAGACAACAAGTAAAAAGCAACACAGAAGTCGTGAAAGAAAAGTCACACAAAGGAGAAAATCAGATGCTACCAGTCAAGTAGTTGAAAGTACAACACCAAAGACCACAGGAGTTATGCAGAAAAAAGAAAAAGGTACTTCTAACTCAAGGACTAAGAAAGAAACTCCAGATGAGCCCTCACCAAAGGTCAGGATGTCATCAAGGACCCCTGTCCCTAAGAGGATCTTTTCACTGCTTGAAGAAGAAGAAAAAGCAGAGCAGAAATCAGAGGAACCTGGTACTCCAGAATTGGAGAATGAGTCGGTAAATTCAAGTTCTCCTAAAGCGAGATCCTCTTCAAGACCTCATATGCCAAAAAAGGGTTTTCCTTTACTTGAGCAAGAAGACAGAAAGGAAGAGAAGCAAGACGTGCCAGAATTAACCTCTTCCAAAACAAGAACTCCAAAAAGTCAAGGTACCAAGAGGAGACTGTCAACAGAAGGTTCAAATGATCGGAATCTTTCAAAGAGCATTCCAGTCACAGGTGATGAACCTTCGCCTAAAGTGCGAGTGTCATCACGAGGTCATAAGCCAAAAAGAACTTTCTCACTTCTTGAGAGTGATGAAGGTTCTGACAAAAATGAAAAAGAAAGTAACCTGTCTGAAAAGATATCCGAGGAAGAAAAGTTTGTGTTGGCAAATCAAATTGAGCAACAAAAATCCACTACACCCAAGGAACCCAAGAGAAGAAAAAGTAACAGCGGTCAGCAGTTCAGTAAAGTACAGTCATCGGCCAAGAAGGGATTAAAACCGTCTTCACACCAGGGGAAAGAGAAGTCAGACAGTGTAGTGGTCAAAGTGGAAGGGTCAGATGTCAGTAGATATATCAGCACAGAAGCTGTTGTTTCAGAAAATAAGGCAGCTGTTATTACCCCAGCATCAGAGACAAGCTGGTCAGCAGGTTCAAAAGATGACCAAGGTAAAGGAAGGTTAAATAAAAGAAAGGGTAAACCTGTCAAAAAGAAAGTCACTACTTCACAAGAGGCTCAGATGTCAATGGTTGGTGTACCTGATGTGAAAGTCAAAGTCGAACCTGAGCTTAGTGCTGGTTATGAAACATTGATTTCTCCAGAGACAATCACAACAAAGGGCTCAAGTAAAAAGAAACAAACTCAATCACTTGGTAAAAATGTTGTCAAACAAGAAGGTGTGGAGAACACTGAAGGATTTTCTCTGAGTGACATTGCCAGGGGTGTTATTGATAGCTCTACAGCATCCAGTGATCTAAATACCAGTGTATCAAAAGGTAAAAGAAAAGGAAAGCTAAGTAAAGACACAAAGCAAAAAGCTAACAAAGATAAGAGCAAGGCCCTTGACAGGTCAAAGAAAGCCGCAAGCAATTCTGACAGTAAAACTGAAGAACACGAGCACATCATCTTAAAATTACAACTTCCTCAATCAGAAGATTCGACAAAACACAAGAAACATCATCATCACCATCACCATCACCATCACCATCATCATAAGCACAAACATTCCTCAGGAAGTCATGAAAGTGGCTCGCCAAAGAAATCACATCACAAGAAATCTGCAGCCAAATTACCTGATGAAAGTTCAGATCCTGGTGGAAATGAAAAGGCTGTGATAAAAAAGAAAAAGAAGATCTCCATCAAATTCAAGGGTCTCTTGAACAATGAGCCAGGAATGGCAAGTAATAACCTTGAACAGAGTAACAGTGCAGGACTTAACTCCACTGAAAAACAACCTAACGAAAGTGGCAAAAAGAAAAAGAAACCAAAAAAGGCCATTTCTCATGATGAAGAGCAGTTACAACCTTCATCATCTGAGGGTGAACGTGTTAGGTTGGTGATTAAAAAAGATAAGATTCCTACAGACAGTAAGTCTGGAGATGTGAAGACAAAGAAGATCTCAAAACCAACAACGTCAACTTCAGCTAACCAGAAGAAAACCGCTTTAGCAACAGAAAGTAAAAAGGGAAAGGGAAGTTTAACTCCAGCAAAACGTACCAAGTCACCACAGGTATATTAAGTTATTTTAAAAGAGGCATCTGAAATTGTAAGTTAATGTCTGTACATCATCAATTGAGTGCAATTAAAAGCTCTCTGGAAAGCAACATTTTAGGGGGTGGTTCCTTTGTGACGTTTTCATTGCATTTTGACAACTTGTTCTTCAGGTTGATCAAAACCTAATTTTCTGTATGGAATGCAGTTTCTTTCCTCCATTAGAAGAACATGGACATATTTTCTCAAAAGCATCTCTAAGAGTCAAATTCAAACCAAGATTTTGAATTCCAATTGACTTACATGCATTGAATAAAACTCATCTTTGATTGTTTATTGTTTGTTCCTAGAAGCCTAAAATAGTAACATCCTACCTGCTGTTTTGCAAGCAGCATCGAAAGAAAGTAGTGGAAGAAAACCCTGGATTAGGTATATTTTCTGATTAATTTATGCACAATTTGGCCAGAAAGTAAAGGTAACATATTTAATTGGAGTTTTTGCTTCAATCTTGCACTTAGAATTTACTGAAATTAGCAAGAAAGTTGGCATCGCTTGGAACAATCTTAGTGAACAAGACAAGGAGGTGAGAAATTTATTAATTATTATTCTGCATTAGGAAGGATGTTTCAAAGAAGTTGAAAAGAGGCTAAGAACTTCACACAAAAAGCACTTAGATTATAAATTTCAGGAGTGCTTTCTCACAAAGTAGTAGTACTTGTGTATCTTATACAGTTATGTAATTGCTCCATGTCATGTCAAACAAGTATGGCTTAAATAAATTTTTGAAAATAAGAAATGGATGTGTAACAAAAATAACAAATGTGGGGGAAGAGATCTGGCCATAGTTAATAGAGGGAAATGGCTAAGAAGTCTGGTAAACATCAAAATAGCAAACAAACAGGCTGAGATGTACGTTGGAAGACCCTGCACATGCAGACCCTTGGCCCTGCACATCTTTTGTTTTATGTGCATAGACTATGTGCATAAAACCACTTTTTGTATTTTGCCAGGTTTTGTGCAGGGTCAATCCCCAAAACAGCCAACAAAATCATACAACAAAGAGCTTGCCAGGTTTCATAACCATTTCTCTCTGACTACTAACTATGATTGGCTTAAAGAATCATCATAATTTATAGACATTACCCTGCTCTTATCAGGCTGATTTTTCAACAACTTTTGTATCTCTATATCCTTCCATAGAGTTGGCGGCAAGAAGCAGAGGAACTCAAGAAATCTCTTGGACTCAGCAGCCCCAAACCTTCAATGACATCTAAAGAGGAAAAAGCGGAAGCTATTGACTTAGCGGCGCACTTGCAACTCTTGGGGGAGTCCCTGTGTACTGTTGGAGCCTGTCTTCGCGTACAGGTGAGTAGAAACTTGTAGACTTACAGAGGGTGGGAAGGAGGGGTGGCGAATGGTCCCTCAAAACCCCCAGGTCTTGTAAGATGTTTGACAAATTTCATGGGTCTTGAAGTCTTGTCTTTTATAGCAATTGTATGTGTCTTGCAGTCTCAATCTTTTCATAAAGCTGTGTTGGAGTCTCAACTTTTTGTGAGGCTAAGAAAGTCTCAAAGTCTCAATTTTTTTTTTTGTCTTTATAAATGACATCTGAATGTCTTGAATACTTTGAAGTCTCGGTCTCGCAATTTAGAAAGTCAAAATGTCTTGGGCCCACAAAGAAAAATGCTCACATTTACCATTCACCATCCTTGGAAGGGTATGAAGGAAATGAAATTTATATCCTTCCAAAATGATAAAATATAATAGCCCAGGGATCACATTCATTGCAATTATGAGCTACACACATTGTAAGGTTTGAATCTAGTAAAGTAGGGTCTAGTTACTCATGAAACATTTTTTTACGGGTTATAAATTATTAATATTTGATTACATTTTATTTTCGACTTTGAACATTCTCAAACTGTAATTTTGTACATGTATAATTTATGTAAGTTACAATACTTGATTACAAATCTACCTGTTACCATTTCTGTCTTTTTTTGTTCTTGAAGGATCCAGGTGAAGTCCATGGCAGTTTGTCTGTGTTATTAGACTCCGCCCTGTGTGCCATAGCACCTTTACTGTTTCTAACATCGCAAATACCAGAAATAAATGGTTGCTCCGTAAAAACCCAGGTAACCTTAAATAAATAATTATATAGCTGTATGTAAGAGATCTACCCTAAGGACCCTAAGATTCGTGTTGACATATAATGCATCTTGAGCCCATCTTTATACTAAAGACGTACAGCCGGCGAGGAAACATTATCCTTCCGATGGTATCATAAAAACAGCCAATATCTATTGTAAGTTCTCTTTACAGTATTGCCATATTTTAACAAGCAGACAGGTAATGGAAATAAATGGAATTCATTGAAGACAGGGTTATTTTATTGCTGCAAATCCAAATTCTCAGACCTGATATTAAAAGATCTGTAGCAATCAGTTTGAGAATTTGTCTTTTGAGCTTGGGATTGCAAGGGTTGGGTGGCATTTTAGTTTGAAATCAACTCATGACAACTTCTGTTCTGTTGTTATTTTGACAGGCTGAAGTGTTGGATAATCTTGCTTACCTGATGCCTGGCCTGGGTTGAACTTTGACTATTGTTATTTATACAACGTACAGTGTAAATGTCTACAATGTGGGAAAAGTAAATTAAATACTTTCCTTGTTTCTTTAAAGTTATCGGCATACATTAATGTATGAGAAAGTCTTAAAGAATAAGACAGACATTAAGAGGAAACAATGCAATAGGCAAGATGTTTTGGACTGAACACAAGTCAGTAGTTCTGTCATACTTTTGGGAAAACAAGAAGAAAATGCTTCATAATTTCCTTGAGGAAATATGCATAAAGTGATACCAGTGTTGTCATGAAACAATATGTAATTAGTTTGGACATCTTTGTGGCTTATGACAACTTTCTGTAAATTTCATTTAATTTAACTATTTAGTTGACATGATGATAGATGCGTATGCAGCCGTAACACTACTAGAAAAAAGACCTGAAAAAATTTTCAGGCTTTTCAATAGTGTTATGGCTGCATTCACATCTATCACCATGTCTACATTTAATTGCTACTGTTGGACATCTATTACTATGACTGTTTAGTATATCAGAATTGTGGGGCTAAATGAGCTTTATTTAGCAAGTGTGTCAATTTCACCTCCTCCTTCCTCTCCAAAGATCTTAGAGTCTGATTGGCCAAATTAAATAGATGACATTTAGCCAGTCAGTGCATGTAATTTAGCTTATTTTGTACTTTGTACCTTTTTAGCCTGTGAATTTTTCTCTCAAAATGTTATTTTATCATTATGTAGTGCTCATGAGGATTGTTTGGAAATATTGTGATAATTTTGCACTTTTAATGAGCATTTTTAGTTAATATTTTAACTTATTCGTAGTCAATGTGATGAACTTCCTTAGACTAGAATGACTGTGATGACCATTATGTAAAAAGTTGAATTGTCAACCTCAAAATATAAATTCTCCTTCATAATTATTAGTTTCATTTAATCTTATTATCATAATTTGGTTGCACATCAAGATCACATATTTCTAAGCTATTACCCTGTATTTATTTTGCTCTTTACTCTTGTTGTGTGTTTACTTTACTTTGCTCTATAGCCAATTTAGTTGCATTCACTTGTTATTTTGAAGATGTGCTCATTTAGATGCTTAATTGTATCCATAACAAAATTCTTGATCATGATTGGTTCTCTGCACGCCTATTTGTCACGTAATCGGCACACAATCTTGTGGGCATCCAATTACAGGTATCCAATTTGAACTTTTCGTAATTGGACACCTGTAATTGGTTACCCATGTGATTTGCATGTCAGTTGCGCTCGTTTTAATGGCTTCCTTTGCACTGTTTCCTACAGTTTCCAATACTTATGAAAAGCGTTGCAGACGCTTTCGCTCAAAAGAAGTTCTCAAAAGACATTTTTAATTGCAAAATTTGTTATAGATACAATTAATTAGTAATTGGACCTCCTGTCGAACAATTCAGGGAGTAATCATGCTCATAACTTCAAATTTGCCTTGCGCTTCGAGCTCATCCGATTTCAAAGTTACTCATGCGATTGCTCCCTGAATTGTACTCTACTCGGTCCAATTATTATTACTAATAGCCTGATTAGATGCTGCAGAATATAATCAGCCTATCAGGGTCTTGCCTCCTATGCAGACACTCTTTGGGCTCATCATGCAATCTTCTTCCCTCAGTCCAAAGAACGTCTGTGTAGGAGGCTAATTAGGTTCAAGGAAGCTAGATATTCTGCCATTTATAGCCTAAAAAAGATTTCTTTTGCTGGATTATTTACCAATTACCAGTCCCAAAAATCACCTATTGTAAAATTTGGATAAATCACTATTTGACAGCAGGCTTTCCAAAACTTTAAATGGTGCACTTACTTCTTCAGAAATCATTGTCAGCAAAAACAATTAAAAAGTTTGCATTTTGTAGTATGTTCGCAGTTTCTCATGTCAAAGTCACTTTCTGCCCTCTGGAGAAGTCCCCCTGCTTATTGTGTCTGCTATAAACAGTACTTGTTCCCAGCAGGCCCTCAAATCAACCATTCATAATCATGATACTGTTATCACCATGATAATAAATGCAAGTAATGGTCCTCAGTAAGAGGCTTGGGCCCCACTGGCAACAACTGCACTACTCCTGATGTACACATGGTATTTCTATGGTATTTATACAAGTATCCATATAGCATATTAACACAGTGAATATACAATAGTCAATCAATTTCCTGGTATTTAAACATTTCCTCTTCAGATTGTGTTTGTCTTGGTTAGTTTAACCTCCTCACATAACTGTGTGGCTCAGGAGCAGTGGCCTATGGTTAGTGCACTTGACTCCAGATTGAGCAGTCCCGGTTTGAGTCCTGGCCGGGGACATTGTGTTGTGTTCTTGGGCAAGACACTTTACTCTTACAGTGCCTCTCTCTACCCAGGTGGGTACCAGGTACTGGCAAATTTAATCCTGGGGGTAACCCTGTAGTAGACTAGCATCCCATCCAGGGGGGAGTAGAAATATTCCTAGTTGCTTCATGCTACAGAAATCGGGATAAGCTCTGGCCTGATGGGCCACTTGGCTCGTATGCAGACTTCACCTTTATCTCACTACCATACAGGGCTCATACTAAACAGAACTTAGGAGACCCAGGGATAGTGGGAGCCAAATGACACCTGGCATTAAAAAAAACAAAAAAACATTCACTGCCCTACCCCACAACCCCAGTTAATAAGGAAATACTGAAATTCGGAATTGGCCGTTCAGAAGTCTTGTCTACTGCCTCAAATTACCTGTGCATGTGATATCAATTTGCAGAATTTTTTGTCAAATTTCATTCCGTCTCAACATGGCCATTTTGGCTTGACTGTCACCAAAATACCAATCACGGCTTCACCAAATTTAATTTGCCAGGCATGAGCAATGATAAGGCTGAAGTGTTCAAGAAATTTAAAATTTGGGAGGGCCATCAACTCATAAACAGGAATTGAGGCCTGTCGAGTTTTAGATTAATTGGGATTTGTCAATTGAAATGTTATCACCCACTACTTGGGAAGCCAGCTGGCCTATTCTTAAAGCTTCCTGTAAAAAAATTCACGTGATTAATGGACATTGTGATTAAAGAAAACGAAAATCATGCAAATTTTAATCAGCTTTTTCTGTGTAACGAGTCACCTTTTTAAAAGTTTGATTTGTTCTCAGGAGTTTAGTATGCCGAAAACAGTTAGGAGTCAAGGACAGGGTTGAAAATAAACTGGCAGAGTGGTTTTGCGTTACGCGTGACTAAGTGCGCGATGAAAGTGCGAGTATGATATTTTAAAATGTGAAACAAACGCGCAACGCTATTTGCCCGGCTATTTGGTGCTATTTATAACATTAAAGATATACATATATCTTGCTTCGAAATCATCTTTTTCTGACTGACGAGATAGAATTAAATGTTCCTGTCGGGAACTTAAATCAATACTTGAACAGGAAACCACAACATCAAGATATTTGTCTGGCTTGTCAACGTTCGGCATTTAAGCTTAGCGCTTACAACATATCTCATATCTCATCATAGTTAGTAACTATGATCTCATAAATTAAATTTCCGACACGGATTCACAAAGGTTACCTTGAGTTTTTTACAGGTATCGGATTTTAGGAGGAATAATTTATGCGGTATGATGAAATTTTAAACAATAAATGTGGGTAACGGTTCGACGCATTTTGGCGCCAAAAAAGTGTGTCTCGTTAATTAGTATTGTTTCTATGTAAAACTAGAACTGATTTTGTTTTCAGATAACCTTTAAATCGGTCAAGTTAAATCACTCCACGGCTGAAATCTTTCAAGCACATGGCATAGTAATGGCAATCACGCGGGCTACAGTGATAAAAATGCGTTTCTTTAAACGTTGTGCCGCCTTTCGAGTATTCGGTATTCGAAACCGTATTGTCCAGACCTTGTCTCGCTTGGTGTCAACTTCTGCTTTGTTCTGTTAGAGAGAAACGTACGCCACGTGTATACACTTCTGCTAGAAGGATAAACAATGAAAATGTAAATAGTATTGATTTTTTAAACGGTCCTGCACCGCCGAGTACAATAGACAGAGTGACGTCGGATACACGAAAAAACTTGTTGGAGGGCCCAAAAAGAGTGCAAAAACTCACTTTTACCCATAATAGCATTTTTGCACCTTGATTTACTTGGATGAAAGCTTCACTTTTCTGATATTTTCAAGGAGTGCATCGAAAAATCGCAAAAACATTTTGGCGGGCATTACAATTTATTCGCCCGTTGAGTGAGTTTATAAATACATTACAAAAGGCGGGAAATTCATTTGATCGGTTTAAACCGCCGCAGTCACGAGCAGCGCTGTTTAAAAATGGCTGACTTCCTGACGATTTCCCTTCAAAAAAGCGGTATCTACTTCCCTCAGCCGGGTCCTAAGCTCTTTTCGATGAGCAAGCAGATGATTCGACCTGTCCCGAAGCTTGAAGATGTTTCAGAGCAATTCAAGTCACAACAGAACCAAAGAACCTCCGTCATCGTCTGGTCGCCTCCGACAACGCCAACAAACAAGTTCATGCCGCCTTCTCCTCCACAAACTCCAACTACACCGACTGGAACGCCTCTAAACTACTCTCCAACTTCACCGAATGTTATCCCACCCAGAGGACGACCGAGGGCGGATGTCGTGAACATTTTGATGAAGGAGGGCCAAAATTCATACTCTTCAATCCGATGCGATGTGTGCAACCGGGTTTTCCCGCGCGAAAAGTCCTTGCAAGCTCATAAGAGAACACATAGTGGAGAGAGGCCGTACGTTTGCGACTTCCCAAACTGTGGAAAAGCTTTCGTCCAAAGTGGCCAACTGAAGACTCATCAACGGCTTCACACAGGTGAAAAACCATTTGCTTGTACCGCACAAGGTTGTACGACTCGCTTTACCCACGCCAATCGCCATTGCAGCATTCATCCATATGCAAGCCTCAAACGCATCTATACTGACATTCCACTGAAAGAAATCCTAAAGAACGAAAATTCTGAACCTAACGAGTACAAAGCAGCTGTGTTACAGTGGCTAGAGAACTACGAGCTGGACAAAGACGAACGAAACCCCGCCAAGCTTGAAGAGAAGGTTCTGAAACGAAAGCTGGAAAAGGAAATTGCTCGACAGCAAGTTATTGAGCGAAAGAAATCGAGGGTTGAGGCAAGAAAGCGAATGGCCGAGGCAAAAGAAAGATGGTATGGAGCTATGGCACTTGTTGAACTTGCTGATGCTCAGTTGAACTGTAATTAACCCTTGAAATGTGAGTTTGAGCCACTTCCTGTAAACAACGTTTTGGCGGGCAAAATTTAAATGTCTACGATGTTATTGTAACTATTTTTCGAGTTTTCGCTCAAAATGAATGTTTGTAGCGTGTTATTTGAGTTTGCGTTTTGATTTGTATGACCCAGGTTCCATTTCAGTGTGTCTTTGAGAAATTTTGAGAAAAAAAATGTAAAGTTTCACTTCGGTTCATTTCGTAACCGCCACAAACCTTTGTATGCAAATAAGTTGTATTTATTATGGTAACTATGAGTGTAACACAAGCGTACTTTCCATTTCATATCACAGATTAGTTGTATATAGAAAAAGAGCATTATAGTTTTAGTTCAGAGAGGTAGAGATAAGCTCATTGTAAAAATAATTTGTACCATTTTGTAGACAAAAGACTATTCATTAGTTAAACATCCACTGGACAGAGCTTGCTAAATTAAATATTAAGATACGAAGTTAAAAACTTTTTAAAGCATCTTCAACCTTTGATTGTTTGATTCCGTCATTTGGCCATTTCCAGACAAAAAGCTTTTAAATTTTTTAACTGATGATTTCTCCTGTTTTATGAAGACAGTATTGAAATACTCTTACTAATCAGATGCATTTAGCGACTTTGTATTTAGTATTTATGATAAATAAAAGATTTAAATTATATAAAAACAGTATTTCATAAATTGTCTCACAACTTCCTGCAGACACCCAAGAAAAGCAATGGAAGTTTCAATTGAGTAAGGATTACTGCCATCTGTCCCAAAGGCCTTCAAAAGTCCTTCAAACTTTGTCAAAAGCTGGTAGAAGATAAGTTATTCTGGCTGAAAAATGCCTTCGATTTTTTATCAGCACTCCCTGAATTCTTGAGGCTAGTGGAAACGAAAATAATTTTGCTTTTGCAGGGGTTGTAATACACCTGAATATAAGTTAAGCAAAGAAGTCTATATTGAAGAATATGTACCACATTTATATTTGAATATGCAGCCAATACTACTTTCAACAGGGGTTAGGCCATGTATCTACCCTGCCTAGACAATTTTCTCTGTGATCCCGAGGAAAAAGCCTAGAAATATTGTTTAATTTCCCTTCAAAGTACTTAAAAAAAAATCGTCTGCTAACCCTTTGAATACCAAACTTTTGCCAAAAAATACTGTTTTTAACCATTCAGTCAGGTTTTTTGGCTGCCATGATGCTAAATAAGCCCAACTTTTGCTATGAAAGCTTTTTTTTACCAAAAGGAGAGATTTTTCGAGGATTGGGTACAAAATTGAGCAATATTTTGATTCCAGGCATGCACATAAGCCATAATTTGGCCTTTTTTTTTTGCCACTACCTGTTCTTAATTTTGTTTGTTGCCCCTTTCCTTTCTTTATTTCTCGGCCCTTTTACTCTGGCTACATTTTGCATTGCATGTTCTTTCTGGCTGCCATGAAAAGTTGGATGTTAATTATGGGCGAAGCCTAGAAATGGACCTCGATCAATTATAGGCACAGTGGACCATTTACCACTGTTTTTACACCAAAACTGATAACATTTTTCGATTTGACATTTTGGAATGTCGTCAATATCTAAACCTGACCATTTTATGGAAAGGCCTCTCCCAGTACTATCTGCTTATCAAGAATATCTGATGACATTTAAATTAATGACATCACAAGTGGTACAAAGAGCATGACCATTACTTACGCATATATGCGTAACTGGTATTCAAAGGGTTAAGTCTGAATTGACTGCTATGCTTTATTTCACTTTATAACATAGTTAGGACCCTGAGCACACCCTGATTGATCAAAAACCCATGTTTTATCAGAGTATGAAACCTAGTAAAAGCGTGTTTAATTTTGTTTTGCCACATTACGTCTATCATAAAGCAAATGAAGAAGCCTAAGCCGTGTATTACCCTGTGATAAAACACTCCGGAAATTTGAGAGCACTCAAGAAATGTAGAAAACACTCGCCTGTGGCTCGTGTTTTCTACATTTCCCTTGTGTTCTCAAATGCCTGTTGTGTTTTATCACAGTGTAATACATGGCTTAAGCTTCTTTATTTGTAAAAATAAATATTGCAAATGATACATATCCATCCCTTTCTAACAATATTTGGCAATGCCCACGGACACCTTAACCTGGTAACAGTGCATGCATCTCTGTACTACTGCAATTTAATTTTCATGCCCGAGTATGCACTTCCCGCTTTCTTATTCGACAGCTGCATATTTCACCTCAAAAGTAAACAAGACTGCAAAAATAGTAACTGCCAGCAGTTTATCACGAACCCTAACCAATTTGCCATTATCAATTTGTACTCCTGCCTGATGATGGACACGTGGGAACTAAGGTGTCTTGCCCAAAAACACAACATGAACCCTGCCAGTCAGATCTGGAGTCCAGCTCACACACCTATCGGATAATGTATCTGGACTTAGGCAAAATGGTCCAGATACCATGAGCTTACCTCAAACCCCAGCATTAAATTTGCAGGACTGGTACCCATCTAAACACCTGGATCGAGAAAGGCACAGTGAAAGTCAAGCATCTTGCTCAAGAATACAACGCGATGATGCCAACCAGGGTTCAAGGTTAGGGGCTTATGCCCCCCCCCCCCCCATGGAGGGGGTACTTGGGTATAGGGCTTCCCCCAAAGATTTAAAACCCTGACCCCATTTAAGACAAAGACAACAAAAAATACCCACCCAGAGTAGAACAATTCCATTCCATTCTAGTTCTTAGTAGAAGACAAAAGATAGGGTGGAATTAGAGAACCCTACAAGTACATACTATCTTGGTTTGAACACTATCTGACGTTAACTGATGACCATCTTGAGATCAGCAAATATCTGCGATTTTGGCCTGCTGAATACTGTTAAAACAACACTGAACAACAATTGCACTACTATACCCTGTTTAGGACATGTTTCCACCCTGTTTGAGACAGACAGACATAAAATTGTATAACTTGCTCAGAGCTGCAAATTATTATACCCTGTTGTGGTACCTCCTTGTCTCACCATGCCAGGAAAACCCACACGGGTTATGTGTATAAATATCACTTACATCTCATGCTTTAGAAACTGGTTTTGTCGACTAACATTTCACATTTCTTTAAATTCTTGATCAATAAAGACCTTTTAAAACATAAACAAGTGAACTTTAAAGTTTACAGCTGACGTTATGGCATCATCGTAACACGATTCTCAAGGCATGCTAATTTGCAGGGACTGTATAAGTATAGAAATCAAATCTCTGCATTACTTTTATTCACTTTGCCTTAGGAATGGTGTCACGATGATGCTGAAACATCCGCTATTAACTTTCACATTCTTTAAATGTTATGTGAATTTAGTTACTACATTGTCAAGATAAAATATATCTTTACAAGGAAACCAATACCAAACATGTATACTAAAACAAATCAGTGTTGTTTTATTTCATGCAAAATTATAGACTCCAGCAACCATGTGTTACTTACTAACAGTGCTTTACAATAAATTGTATCTAATAATGATATTGTGACAAAAATTATTGCTAATTGAAAAAACATTAATAAAAACAAGTTCGTTAAGATCAGAAACACAAGGAAACAAACATTTTCCACTCTGCTGTCCCAGAAAACATCCATACCCATCTCATGGAGGGGTTTTGGTCTAAATGTCCCTCGGTAAATTCCACTCTTGGTTCATATTTTCCTTTACAATTTATGGCTTTTAGAGACCCCCCCCCCCCCCCCCCCCCCCCCCCCCCCCCCTTTATACCCCCAACACCATCTTTTTTGGGGGGGGTTTTTGTGTTTTTTTAACCCCCATTATTTTTCCCTTCTTTTTTTTTTTTTTAAAAAAAATTTTATGTTTTTT
>Ga0126339_10001875_pt1 | contig 14711 bp, 10 predicted proteins | sample OrbTmetagenome_2_FD_92532 | JGI IMG/M metagenome (GOLD analysis project Ga0126339, IMG submission 92532) | Coral microbial communities from Petempiche,Puerto Morelos, Mexico - Orbicella T R C metagenome | ecosystem: Host-associated > Invertebrates > Cnidaria > Coral | place: Petempiche,Puerto... | reverse complement strand
GATACACTAAGGCGGCTTATATTAAGGAATCTTGTATTCTGTTTTAAGCTGTCCTCAAATTCATTGGATTGACTTGTTCAATGTAATGTAATTTGGAATTTTTATTAAAGATTAAAGATTAAACAGAAATGAAAATAAAAGATTTTGACCCAAGAGAATGATTTGCATTGTTTTTCTAGTAAGAATCCTTGTGGGATGCCTGTACAGGTAACATGTATGTATCTCTTAAAAGTATCTCTGTGTAATTCTTACAATGTAGTTGCTAACACTCGTAACCACCACTCCGCACAAAAACCAGCTACAATTCTAATTGTTTTCTAGTGTACCTGGGAAGTATTTTTTGTTTTTCTTTGTTGACACTTCCTCTGTGAGTTTTGTAAGCCAAGATACAGATCTAGGCAAAACTTCGGAAAGTTTTGGCTGTCAGATAAGATCAGTTTGCTTTATGCCACATTTTCTGACCACTGAAAGGAAACAGGCACACAGTGGTTATAAAGTAGCCTGCAAGAGGAGTTGCCTTTTCCGGCTTTTATTTCACCTGCCACGAAAAGCGATCTTTTAGCAGTGTGTGAAACAAAAACCAGAAAAGGCCTCTGTTCTCACAGGTTATTACAAAATTATTAAAATAACAGAAATGAAGCTGAATTCAATAATCTCCCAAAAATAACCTCTTGTAGGAATAAAAATATGGCTGATAAAGTCTGTCATTTCTTCTCAATAACATTGTACATTTTGTTATGCAATGTTTTTCCACTGATAACTTTTTGTATCCAGCAAAGGTATGCCATTGTCCAGAGAGCTGATTTGTCATATGCATTTGTTTCACAAAATTATGGTCAGATATTTTAATAATCATTGTTAGTACTTTCCCATCATTGATTAATTATTTATTATTGTAATTTATTATTTATTATTGTAATTTTTCTGAAGTACAGATTACGAGCAGGGACTGATTTATGCTCAAATGCTTTTTAGTTAGCTGTTCAGGGTATCTTCAAAAAGGCTGTCCAATTTACGAATGGTTTCAGTTCTTTATCCTCTTCACTTTTGTTTGGTTCTTCTTAGACTTAGATGATGCTTTTTCACAAGGCAACTTTGAATTGTTCAAAAAGTCTTGAAGTTGTTCCACAGAAACCATGTCATCGTTTGCACATTCCTCCACTTCGTTTACTGCAGTTTTCTCTAGAGAGACTGGAGTGATCATTTCTACTTCCACTCTCCTTTCTTCAGTCTGAGTTTCCACTGTCAATGTATTTTTTTAAGCATAGTTCTTCTTCAAAGAAGCTAACTTGACAGCCAACATCCTTTTTACTTAGTGAGGCTGGCGACCATCGATTACTGACAGCTTCCAAAGCTCGCTTCTCTCCCTTCCTCACTTTTCTTCCAAACATGAATCAACCCTTTTTTTTTATGTTTTGTATTTTAATTTTTTTTTGATTTGGTTTTGTACTTTTAAAGGTTTGAAATGACTATAATTGAAACAATAATTTAGGAGATTGTTATCAAATTTTCCAGGTTGAGAGTGGGTTTTCTGGTCAACTTACGATAGATTACGTCAGTCACCGGAAGTCACATTTCACTTCCTTAGCAATGCACGAAAAATCCGGCTTTGGGCTTTCAGCTGTACGTTGGTGTTGACAGGAGTGTTGTGCAATAATCCCAAACAACAGTTGTAAAGTACATTGCAGGACTTCACTTGAATATTAGCTAACATTTCACTGGTGTTTTATAGCTGAGATTGGTGATCATGATGCCGAGAGGTTTACAAGCTTTGTAGAAAACAAGACTCTTTTCCCTTCTGTAAGTATATCTACTCTTAGTTGTTAATGATGGCCTGTTGGGGGAACTGAATTAATTTCACCTTAACTACCAGTAAACTGTCTAATAATTCAGAAGTGTTAATTTTCTTCTTTGGATGCATACTTGCCATTCCATTATAATGATTAAAAATGATTAATCTTGTTTCTTACTAAGAGTGTGTCCATGAGAAAACCAGGCAGGAGGTGATACAGCTCAAATCACCGATTTTGCTCAAACTTGACACAAAGTTTGGGTTTGGTGAGTAAATGATTACGGCAAAAAATTAGGTCAAAATATTTGATTCCCTTCAAGTTCGGGGCACCCCTCCAAAAATGGCTGTTTATCATTAACTTTGGTTAGTATTTCTACAGCAAGAAAGGCCATGTGAAAGTAAAATCCACTGGATCATGTTTCACTATTATCATTCTCAAAGCACAGATATTCATTTGAAGTAGACAATTTGATTTCTCTCCGTGGCTCCATGTTAAGTAATTTTGAGAAAATAAAGACGACTAAAGACACTTAGTTAGAAGGCAGTCTTTTAGTACAGAAAGTACTGGTACTAAGGGAAAAAAGCAAGAATGTCGCTCCTAAAGTGGGCAGCATATGATGAAAGTGGGATGGCGATTAATAGTCTCTTTAGAACTCAGGTTGAAGCAACGGAACAGATGTCCCAAAACTTAACATTTCACAACACAAGAATCAAAGAGGGCGCAAAATCGTGTCTAAGTGACATGTATGTAGTAGTTATTTCTTGTTTCTGTTCTACATTGTATTTTACACCTGAAAACATAAGTTGAGGGAACTATGCATTGAATCTTCTTCTGCCGCATTTTTTCAATATCGTGAGAATTTGTGGTTCCAGAAAATATCCATACCCACCCCACAGAGGGTCTGTGAAATTCCGAGGGTTATAGGGATCTGAAAGAGGTAAATTTCCAAAGGGGAGGAGTTTTCTTTCCAGTAGGTTTGAAATGGGATGGAATGAACACTAATTTACTTTCCCAATTGATTCAGGTAACCAAACCAACGGAAATGTTCCATCTGTTGAAATAAATGTAAGATTCTTTGTCATATATTTACCATTTTTGTTCCAACGTCAATGACGCAAATAGGAGTTCTGAGCAGCATGTTTGTTGGATGTCAGGTCAAACAAAATGCCAAAAAAAAAGGGGCAGCAATACCTGTACGATGAAGTTGACGACATGTTGTACATTTATACTTTGAAGATTGCGCTGTATGAAATGCAGCTGATGCTTTTCCCAGCATTATTCATGCAGTCAAATGAGATTCGTGCTCTGTATATCTCATTTGATACTCATACAAAATTATTCCCGTTTCGGACTTGCTGTAACTAGGTTATCACATATTTTAATTGTTATCTGTATCCGTATCACCTCCTACCTGGTTCTGTCTGGTTTTATCATGGACACACTCTTAACCAATCTATATCATCACATGATATCAGAACATTTGAAAATCCATCAAAGGACAGTGATTGACACCTTTATTTAATTTATATCAGGGTGGCCTTTTCATCAACAGAGGCTGTATAATTATAGAGAAAAGCTGTGTAAAGAACTAAAACTATACCATAAATAGTTACAGATAAAAAGCCCTAAAAACTACATACTCTGTGGGATTGGTTACTGGCTCCACATGTACACCTATACCAATTTGAATACATGTAGCAATCAATGCTATCTTTTCCAGACTTTCATTAAATCTATACTCTATTTTCACATCGTAATAAATAATCAGTTTCATTATTGAAAGTGATTACCAGAATGATTTGATTTAGTGCCCAGGTCACTTATTTACTTGGTACCTCAAGGGAGGGTGCTTATTCAAGACAGGGCACTTATTTCTTTTTTGAGAAACAAGTAAATGTTCAAAACAGAATTTTAATACAGTATTTTTAGGGCAAAGTCCATAGGATGGAGAACTATTGGTGTTAGAACATTGGGAAAGGTACTTCGAGTAAGTGAAATGCTAGTTCCTGATCGAAAACGTGGCCTTCAAATGTCAATAATTTTGTCAGTTGGACACAATATGACGACATATGAAACAACTATAACTGAAGTCTGTTAAAGTTTTCATTGTTAACTCTGTTAACTTTGCATAGGGATAGCTCAGGGCACATATGAATTCCCTTGCAGGGTAGGTGAAGTAAGTGGCTCTTTGAAAATACTAAGAAATTGCCTCTTTCCCACTCCCTAGAGATTGTTTTGGTACCTATTGCGTTTTGGTCCTTTGCATATTTTAGGGGGTAGGGGAGAGTTTTCTTTTTTTGAAAACAAACATGGTGTTGTGTGTTGTGGTTTTCTTCTAGTGGGCAAAATTCTGTGCTTAAAACCAAAACAAACCTTTAAAAAGTTCAAAATGGCAAGGGATAAGCTTCAAGAAGACTCAAGCAATGGTTAAAAGGGTGATTATGACGTAGAAGTAACGATATTGTCCTTCGGGTTGCAAGAATGTCTAAATCAAAGGTCTTCCTGAATTCATTTAAACCAAAACTACACTATGAAACTCTTTGGACAAGTTTAAAGTGGAAGTTCAACCGAATTTATCTCTTATTAAATTACCATTCTCTTCTACAAGAGTTGTTTTGGTGATATTTATATGACCTTTTCAGCTGACTTTTGCGTTCTCAACAAATGGACAACAATGCACATCATTTGGATAGCACAAAAAACTTTTGGAGAACACTTAAATCCAAGTCCTTAATTTTCTTGAACACAATCTTTATGGCAGTCACCTATTTTTAATCAAGTGAAGCTTGCTGACTTTGCACTTTCTGTTGGGAACCACTTGTTTAAATAAAGGAACAATAACAGGAACTGTAATGTTAACAAACATACAGTGAATGTTCAATTAACCTGAGGGAATTTTAACCTAATTCAACACCAGTAGCTTGGACAGTGTCACTTACAGTACATTGATATGTAAATAAAAACTTTCTCATGCATCATCTTTGACGGTTGATTTAGTGATCCTGTCAAAAGGATCCTTGTCACATGAATAAATTGCTTGTGGCTTGTTGAACAAGGTTAAGCCGTTCCAGCCCTGCTTGCATGGCAAGGCTGATTTTCCTTGAAGCAGTGAATATACATGTATTATAATAGGTGTGCTTATTAGAATGAGGGCACTTATTCGAATATGGGCGCTTATTAATAAAAACACATTCAAAGGGAGACCCTTATTCAAGGGTGGCAAAGGGGGTACTGATCATGCATCATGCTGAATTTTTCAAATAAGTCATGCATCATGGAGAATTTTTTCACCAATCATGTGTCACATAAAAAGGAGTAAGTACATCGGCAATTTTACTTTCTAGACCCTAAAAGCATGGTTAAAAGCTGAGGAGAACTCAGCCAATTCGACCACAGAAATGCAATGGCAAATATTCCAAACATTTCCTCCTGAAAATGACAAATTTTGACCAAAATAAAAGTGGAGATCCTTACGGGAAACCGGGAGATTTGGTCTGTATCCAGGAGACTCCTAGATAATAGGCGTGTCCTGATTGTGTTCGTAAAATGCTGGTAAGTTGCTCACTGGAATGCCAAAAAGTTGCTCAAAAAATTGCCAAAATCCAAGAAGTTGCTACCTAAATTTCTTGATGTTTTTGTATAGACGTTAATTAAAAGCTTTATTTTTCATTCTTCACAATAATTGCTAACGTCAGTCCCAATCATGCGTCACACTGCTAATTTTGGGGTGATCACACATCACACAAAAACCCACTTACTGGAAGGAGGGTGCTAAATCAAATCATTACTGTACAAAAACCTACAATGTACATGTAACTTGACATGTTTTAAGATGCCCCATTGGAACCTTAACCTCTACATGTACAAAGGCAAATGTAACTTACTCTTGATGCAATAGCTTTTTAACATTGTTCTGTTGCAGAATGTCACTACTATCCATTTCAAGGAGGTCCTTGAACAGCAGGTACAGAATTTTTAATTACTTAATTAAGAGCATGAGAATGATTGTGACAAAAAGCAGCATTAAGATTTTAATTTTTATGAGAAAAGTACTTTGCAGTTTATGTGTTATGGACACCTTAATTGTGGTTTTAAAACATCATCAACATCATCCCTCATCCCCTCAGAATTTCCTTTCCAGAGAGTTTATGGTGACCCTCCTCCCCTTTGTAATTTCGCTGTTTGTTTTTTTTAAACCTTCATTCCTGAACTCCTTGGATGTTTCAAATTGTTTCGTACCTAGAAAATTGATAACTAACACTGTTATGACCATTTATAATAATTATTGCAACCACAGGATACAACAATCCCAGCATTTAATTGTCTCATTTTATTTAAGAAAAAGGGATAAGAAAAAGAGAAATGAAGAACCTAATTAAAGATGTAAATCACTTTCTCATCCAAAATGAATCTTGATTTCTGCGCATGCCTGAGAAAAATGTTGTAAAATGCCACTCTAGCAGAAAGAAAGGCATGCTGTCCTGTTGCAAATGTCTTTTTGAGTAGATTGCAGCTAATTTGGTTCATATCCAGGCTGAAAATGTCCAAAATGTCTAAAAAATGTGATTTTGTCAAAAAGCTCCGCCAGTCAATTGGTTAATCACGTGACCAGATTTTTCGAAAGATGAATCCTTTTGCGATAAATTTGGAAATCTATCCAAATCAGGCTCAAAAATGCCAGGAATGCTACAAAATTTGGATTTTAGAGGTATTTTTGTTAACGCAGAGCTGCCTGTCCCGTCCTTAAGTGGCCATGATGAGCGTTGGCCTTTGTTCCACTTCTGATGTCTTTTGACCAAAGTTGGCATCACTTATGCTCAAGTTCTCCAGGAGATCTTTTCTACAACAGATCTTTTCAATGAAATCCCAATCAGAGTGATCAGGTCATGGAGCCTGAAATATGCACAAAAAAGTCAGAAATTTGGGTGAAAAACTCTTAGCAAGATTTCCCACAGCTACACATGGCTACTCCATGGTTAGAATTTCCTTTGTCAATGGTTCTTTCTTGGGAATTCTTGAACTGGAAGTAAGCCCGGTAGAGGGTCTGTCACTGTAGCACAAAGGTAAGAAAAGGAGAATAAGGAAAGGCAAAAAGAAAAAAAACTGAAACAAAATGAAAAGCTTAAAGACATAAGTCAGTTTCTTGAAATTTTGATTTCTGTGCATGTCGGAGCAAAAATGTTGTAAAACTCGATGTTAGTGGAAAGAAAGGCATGCTGTCCTGTTGTCAATGTCTTCTTCAGTAGATTGCTGCTTATTTGGCTCATATCCAGGCTGAAAATGTCCTGACAAATGTCCAATGTCCAAATGTGATTTTGGCCAAAAGCTCCAGGAGTCAAATATGGGTTAAGCAATCAAAATCCTAGACCACCAATCTTTCCTTTCTTGCTTGATTTTCTGGTCTAGAATCTTGACAACGTGGTCATATAAAACCTTATACTGGACTGTAATTCTTGTCTAAGTCATGTGGGGGGTCTCTGGTGATGTAATCTGTTTTTAGCAACTGTGGTAGTGGTAATGGCAGTGGCAATGACAATGGCAATGGTAATGGCAATAACAATGGCAATAACAATAGCATTGACAATTACAATGACAATGATAATGGCAATGGCAATGACAATGGCAATGACAATTACGAAGATGATGATAATGACAATGACAATTATAGCAATGGCAATTACAATGGCATTGACAATTACAATGACAATGACAATGGCAATGACAGTAGCATTGACAATTACAATAATGATGGCAATGGCAATGACAATGACGATGGCAATGCCAATAGCATTGACAATTACAATGATGATGACGATGGCAATGACAATAGCATTCAGACAATTATAATGACAATGGCAATTACAATGACAATGACAGTGGCAATGATGATGGCAATGACAATGGAAATGGCAATGACAATGACAATGGCAGTAACAATGGCAGTGGCAATGGCAATGACAATGGTAGTGATAGCATCAATGGCAATGGAAATGACTATGGCAATGGCAATAGCAATGACAATTACAATGCCAACAACAATGACAGTGACAATGGCTATGATAATGGCAATGACAGTGACAATGGCTATGATAATGGCAATGACAATGACAATAGCATTGACAATTAGAATGACAATGGCAATGACAGTGACAATGGCAATGACAATAGCATTGACAATTACAATAACAATGGCAATGACGGTGACATTGTCAGTGACAATGGCAATTGCAATGACAATAGCGTTGACAATGACAATAAGAATGGCAATAGCAATGACAATGGGGATGACAATTACAATGACAATGGCAATAACAATGGCAATGGCAATGACAATGACAATGACAGTGGCAATGACAGTGGCAATGACAATGGCAATGAGAAGGACAGTGGCAATGACAATGGCAGTGACAATAGCAGTGACAATGGAAATGACAGTGGCAATGACAGTGGCAATGACAGTGGCAATGACAGTGGCAATGACAGTGGCAATGATAGTGGCAATGACAATGGCAATGACAAGGACAATGGCAATGACAAGGACAATGGCAATGACAATGGCAATGACAATGGAAATGACAATGGCAATGGCAATGGCATTGACAAAGGCAATAGTAATGGCAATGACAATGATGATGGTAATGGCAGTGGCAAAGTCAAAAGTGAAATAATTGCTGTTGCTTCCAGAAATCAATTGAATACTTGTAAGAGGATGATGATGAATTGCAAGCAGCTGCCCCTGGTCTTAAGTATTCAGGGTTTTTTTTATTAGTCACTATTTAACATCATAGTACAAAAGATAGGCAGCTCTAGAATACTGGAGATCATCTACATGTCTATGAATAGAGCTTGTCTTATTTTGTGGTCTCATACACTGTACATGAACAGAAATTAAAGAAGATAATGCAGAGAATAATTTTTTGTCATCTACATCATTCTATAATTATCGTGAGTGGTGTTATTGCCATTTGTTGGCCAGATGATCATTTATGTCTTCACATTGTTCTCCACAGTTCAAATAATTTTATATGAATTACTCAAGGGACTAAGAAACTGTGGGCATTATAATTCACCATAGACAAAACCATGTTATCCTGAATTTGTGGGAAAGCAACTCAAATAGTTATTATAAATACCATGGTTTGGTGATGAACTATTTTCCTTCAAATTTGGTTCAAATGTACAAATTGTTACTTGTAGGATCTAGTTTGTTTGTATTGCAGACCATTTATTGTTTTTCCCATAATTGTCTTGGGGTAGTTTTCTTGTCATGTGCTCAGACTGGAAATTCACATACAGAGGTTGTTTTTTAGTGTGAATTATAATAGTTTCAGCTGGTTTATTTCTTACATGTGGGGAATCTTTCTTACATGTACATGTGGCGTTTTGTGTGTGAAACTCATCAGTTGGAAATAAATGGATAAATCGTCTCAGCAAGCTAATTGGAGCTTACATAGTGCTTTCCTTATTTGCATAATACAAAAATGTCAATATCTCTAAAATGAAAAAAGATATTCCTAAAAGGAACACATCATTCTTCTGTCTTTTCAAAAGCCTTTCAAATAAGCAGCAATTATTTTTCATTTCATGGGCACTATAATAAGCAATCCTGATCCTAGTGGTGGAACCTTGCATGGCTCAGCAGACAGTGAACTGGGTTTATGTTTCCAGACCTCTTCGAGCAGAGAGGAGGGTTCAGGTCTGTAAAATGAGCTTTCCCTTTTTGAGCCAGAATGTTCCAAGTGATTACATGATCTGGAGCAGCAAGAACTAGCCGAAAGAGCAGCTCTGGATAAGTGTATGAAGGAAGCTAGAGAAAGACTGGAAATTGAAATGAATTGTGCCATCGAAGAATACGAAATTATGAGCAAAAAGGAAGAAACAAAATGCCAACAGGAAGAATTAAGACAACTTGATGAAACCTTTGGGAGGAGTAAAAAAAGTGAGTACAGAATCTACATCCTCAGGGCCTCCCTACTCTATGGATGCAGCAGTGAGAGGCCATTTTACACCCCTGTAAGAATATGTGGAACTGAAACAAACAGAATGAAGAACACAAGAGGCTGCTTTGTCCATCATAGACTGAAACGAGGAAAGTGGCCAGCCACTGGTACCAAGCAGTACTCAGCAATTGTAGAGACAGCAAAACACTATGGATGAAGTTGAGCAGGGTCTTTGTATGTCTCAAAGAGAATACTTGAGCTTCAGTGGTGAACACCATAACTTCCCTTTGTTTATGCAGAACTTTGAGGTAAATGTAGAGAGTAAGGAGCATTATGATGCAGATCACCTAAGTTACATTCAGTACTGCAGAGGTAAAGCACAAGAAGCTATTGAACATTGTATTATGATGCCCTCCGGGGAAGGTTACAAGCAGGCAAAAGAAATCTTGCATAAGAACTTTGGCCAAACATACATAGTCACTAGAGTATTCATAGAAAGGGTGATCAGTTGGCCTCCAATCCAAAGTTCTGATCCAGAATTTTTGTCCCAGCTAGCTCATGATATGGAAATGTATTTTCTCAGGCCTACCCAGTTAGGTCATACTAGTAACTTAAACTCAGTGGACACCCTTGGAAAAATTGTTGCCTGACTTCCAATTCACCTTAGAGGGAAATGGGCAGAGAAGTCCAATCAGCGGTATGAATCCTTTTCATTCCAACATGTTCCCAATTTACAGAGTTTGTACAAAGTCGTGCTGCTGTAGCCAATACCTACTTTGGTCAAGTTGTCAATTCAAAGTCAGAATCATCAGGAAAGCCCAAACTGCCATGCAAGGTTAGGGGTGGACCTGCAATAATAGCATGACCTTGGCTACGGTCTCAGATGACCATTTACCAGACAGTGATGAGAGGAGAACCTTGAAATGTGTCCTTTGTTCAAGTAGCCATTAACTTGAGCATTGCTATAAGTTCTAGAATTGACATGCCCTCAACGACAAGACCTCGTGGATGGGAAAAGGGTGCGCAGTTCATGTCTCAGTCTAGGGAACTTTGTAAGGAAATGTTGGGTTGCAAGGGGGTGTGGGGTTGATAGCTGCCAAAGGAAACATCATCATTTGTTACATTCATCTGATCCAGTTCAAGACAAAGCGAACAGTTCATGATCTAACTCAAAGACTGTTTCCCAGGTCCAAACCCCTACTTCTGGAGACACTTCTTACAATAATGCTACCAGTGTTAGTGCAATGAGTAATGTACAATGGGCAACAAAAGTGTTGAGACACTTGGCAGCAAAACTCAATTTTCAAGTGTCTTGGAAACATTTCTCCCCCTTCCCCCCAAACAATGTTGATTTTTCTATTGATTTAGACTGCACAGACCACAGCATCTACACAACATTGAATTGGGGGGCCTGGGGCATCAGAGAATTAACTTGAGATGCAAATAAGATAAAATGAGAGGTTAAATATTGAAAAGCGCCATTTTCTAAAAGTGTCTCAACTACTTTTGTCACCCCTTGTCTGGACTCTATTTGTGTAAACTGTGGTGATTTCCATTAGATTCCCAAGCTCTAACAAGTACATTTTTACAAAATCCACTATACGTGTGGGTCAGAGTGATTTGTGACTAAGGAAAAAGTGACAAGAGTTTCTGTAATTCTGATACAAAGACGAAACCTAGTCTATTCCGTAAACAACTTGATCCATATTTTGGCCCCGGGGTGGTGCTTATCGCCACTTTTTCACTTTTAAAGCATTCAAGGAGTCTCTATTTCACTTTCATTTAACACAATCCTCACCATGACACAATGGCTACAAGGTTTTCTTCATTCAGTTGTCATATTTTGGCGGAAAAAAAAATAGAAACTGTATCATTCTATGGCAATATTCTCTCTATCTCTGACTTCAAAGCAATGGTTTACCCTTGCAGGTGACCTCATAATGACATCACAGTAACATGCATATCATTTTGATAACGGCATTGTACTGAGCACCTAAAATTTGATATCCACCCATGGTCTAAGTGCTTTTCAACTTTTATTGTGCGAATTTCCAACGGTTTCCCATTGATAAACCATTTACATAGAAAAGTTAATTTCTTCTATTGTTAACACACCATGGATAAAACATTGAGAAGTCATGACAGGAAGTTCAACAGCATGACAAAACAGGTGGTCTTATGTAATTTTGTCTGCTGAACAGAATACTGTTAACAGAATGCTTCAAACACACAAGTGTGGCATAAAAATGATGTTAAAACACAATGTAAACTATTGGTAAACCAATAAAAACATGCCTTCTGAGCCCAAAAGTTACTTTTAGAACATAGTGTGTCGATTCAGTTCCTATTGTACAAAGTTTTTGCTCCCTTTTTGAGTTATTTTTTGGTTAAAAAAAAATACTTCTGGTGGCCTCATGGTTAGTGCACTCTTCTCCAGATCAAGTGGCCAGGTTTAAGCCCTGGCCGGGGACATTGTGTTGTGTTCTTGGGCAAGACACTTCACTCTCACAGTGCCTCTCTCCACCCAGGTATATAAATGGGTACTGGCAAACTTAATGCTGGGGGTAACCCTGTGATGGACTAGCATCCCATCCAGGGGGAGTAGAAATACTCCTAGTCAATACACTGATTCCAGAAAGAAACCGGAAGTTGCACGTAAGCAAGGCTTAATAGCCCTTGAGCTTTCAAAATGGCGGACGAAATGCCGGGCAAGAACGAAAAAATTCGAATGTATGTAGGTTAGAGCTACTTGTCTGGAGCAAATGTGGTAAAGAAAAGGAAAAAAGTTGGACACAAGTGTTGTGTGGCTGCAAACTCTAACAATAGAGGCAAAAACCGACCTGATTTATCATTTCCACGACTAAGTTTCCTTTAGACAAGCCAGATAAACAAAGAAGAAAAAAGTGGGAAATACTTATGAAAAGGGGAGATGCCTATTTTACCTCGGTGGCAAATAATTTTTGTTGTTCCAAGCACTTCTTGCCAAGTGATTTTAAACTGAGTACACTTATTGAAACTGGGAGCCGTACCCTCAGCTTTCCCTTGGGCAAAAGTTAATGAGGAATCTCAGTGTAGAGCAAAATATATGATGCATCTGAGTCTGGCATATGAATACCCATCAGCTTCAATCAACTCAGAAATTAATCAGTTTTCATACCTCTGAGGTAGACAAAAAAGTTTCCCAAAAACAATGTTGAATGTGGAAGGACATTAGTGATTTAAATACAGCCATTGATGAATTTTGAATATTTTTTACTTGCCTAGTATTTCAGCAAGATCTGGCTTTTAGGGTTAATGTTTCAGAACTAGTAGTGTCAGATAAATTATTGCATGGGCAAATTTCCTGTATTTGATGTTGGGGAGCCAGGCCATTAATTATTTACCTGAAGTTTTTTTAGGCTGAATTTGAAACATAAGGTGCAGAATAGACTGCAGAGAGATAAAAGGTCAGACACCCAAGACCTGGACACCCAAAAGTGAACTTTACTCTGAATAAAAGTCTGACAACACATTTTAAGGCCTTGTAGGAATTTTCCTTAATGTCATAGATTTGATAGACAGCTTGTACTGGCAAGCAGGAAGGTTATAATCTTCATTCCTTTTATACAACCAAGTAAATCAGAACTGACTATAATTTCAATAACAATTTTTTAAGGAAGACTGTTTTCCACCATGAACCAGAACTACAAATGTAAGAATACAAGCTGAAGTGGCTATTAGGAGAATAAATGAATGGCATATATTTGATGGTGTAACTCCACTAAGGTTGTTTAGAGTTGTTAATCAACCCTGGAAAGTGAGCTATTTGCTTGTAAACTGTCAGAAAAAAAAAGGTTATCTGATGTTTATTTGTCATTTGGTAGTGAATTTAAACAGAGTACATGATATTGTTCATCAGTGGTAATTAAATATTTGGTGATTTCCACTGTACTGAAATTGTGCATTATGTGGCTTCATGTTTTATATTCTGGCACAGGGTGTAACATACATGTAGAAGGACACATGGTAGAGCTGGTGTATAATTTTGCTAATAACATAGAAGTACAATCCACCATAGGAAAAAAGATGGTGGCTGTACATTTTACCACAGTACCTTGCGAACCTAACACAGCCTGTAAGGCACAAAGAAAGCCAAATTTTTACAATATTTGTCTCTGTACAAAGGACATTGTGTATGCTAGGTTTGAAGACTTTGTAACTCTTCTGTGCGTTTTTATGAATGTTGTTAAGGCTTTCCCTCACTAAGAACTATGGGTAAATGTACCAGTCGTCATCTTTTTTCCTATGGAGGATTGAATTTGACCTCATAGAGAATTTCCTGCATTGTATGATCTTATAGATTCCCAGTTGTTTTGAACTATTTTGAAATATTCATTCAAAGATTCATTACCAGAGAAAAACTAGAAGTAGCTGAATTCTCTCATATTAGATGCTGGACAAACTTTTTGGACCTTTGTATACATTATTTATTCTGGCTTTAGCAATAATCACATCATGTAAGGCCATCTCTAAGCACTAGGTAAGCCAATTCATATATAATATATTTATCATAAATTGTTCAATATTCTTTAGCATCTCCTTCCACCATTCTATGTCCAAGGCAATTTGCTCATTAAAAATTCGCAGTTACTTCCAATTTATAACCAGGACATTCCAAAGTCTGTTCACAACAAAGAGTAGTTGTTGTACATTGTACATCATAAACTGAAGTTCACATGACTCTTGTTTACTTTTAAACCAGTGTCAAACATTTTGCATGTTGATTTTATAAGTCAATCTTTCAGGGTCTCACTATCCATAACAATGACATTCCTAGCTTAAATTATTTCATGGAGATTTCCCTTACTTGGGTCTGTAACCTGAGTCCAGCTGGGGGACCCTGGGGAGGCCCCCAAAATTTCCCTTTTCTCTTGAACAGAAAAAAAGCATTTTGTCACTTGCACCTTCGTCTATCCCTGTTGATGCATTATTTCAGTGT
>Ga0126339_10001873_pt1 | contig 14713 bp, 15 predicted proteins | sample OrbTmetagenome_2_FD_92532 | JGI IMG/M metagenome (GOLD analysis project Ga0126339, IMG submission 92532) | Coral microbial communities from Petempiche,Puerto Morelos, Mexico - Orbicella T R C metagenome | ecosystem: Host-associated > Invertebrates > Cnidaria > Coral | place: Petempiche,Puerto... | reverse complement strand
TGCAAAGCGTTTGAAAAGAGTTTGCGAAGCGTTTGAAACGCTGTCAAACCCCGTTTGTGAGGCGTTTCAAACGCCCTAAAAACGCTGTTTTCAATAAGACGTGTTTTCCTATGGAAGGTCACAAATGTGTTTACTTCAATGACTCTTTCAATGATCCCCCCTTGACTTTTGTTTTTTTTGTTTTTTTTCGTTTTTTGCTGGGTTTTAGTATACGTTGTGAAACAACGGTTACATGGGATTTTGCCAAGGTAACAAAAATGGCACGTGGTGGAAAAACATTTTTCCTTTTCGGTTACATATTACTGACAAACAGAGAAACGTGATTTGCTAGTAATACCTTAGACATCAAAACACCAATTCAACTGACTACATTAAATGTCAAGGGTGCTGCATGTGATCTTTTTTATGTATTCACGGGCATTAACTACGGGAAATTTACCTCCGGAAATATTGGTCATACTCACTGGTAAAAGGGTCATTTACTACGATAAAGAGTTCCACGTAACTAATCCCTAAGGGAGCGAATTTCCTGGAGACTAAAGTCCAAACATGTTTCTCCTGTAACTGGTTTTTTCATCTGCAGCAGGGTCCGAAATTGCACTTTCCTGGTCGCCAATGCGACAAAATTTTGCTCTGGTGACCAGAATTTTACAACTGGTCGCCAGCGGGCGATTAACTATTTCATGCCACGACAATTATACAATAACTTTGATTTTCAGCCAAATCGATTAAAATAAAATTCAAAGCCACCTGCCAATTGAGCACTTACTTTTTACCTTCCCGCTGCTTTTGAAGTATAAAACCGATTTTCCTCATTATAAATCTACCACAAAGTTTCAATGCTATGATCAGTGCGAAGTTTCGCCACCATGTTTTTTCAGCGGTTTCCCATAACATACGTATTGCAGGCACAAGAGGCCACATGCGTTCTTTCGCCATAAATATTTATTCAGGCGATGTGGTGTCCCAAGATGTTCTGAAATCTTTCCGTAATTTATTACAAGGTGGAGATGGAACATCCGTGAAGAAATTAGTTGAAGATTTAGATATTCTCTGGGTGTCAAAAGGCGGAAATGTAGATCTGTCAGAGTAGTCAAAAGATGATTTGCGCACTGGTTTGATTCCTGATTACATCAATTGCAAATATTTTGCTGGCAATCCAATGGTGACCAAAAATTTTGGTTTCTGTTTTGTTGTGAAGGAAAAATTTTATTGACACTTTGGCGACCACATTTTTCCATATGGCAACTGAAAAAAAAATTCAGTCGCCAGTGGGCGCCTGCCTTAAAAAGTTAATTTAGGACCCTGCTGCAGCCTGGGATCTTATAATCAGGACTCTACGGTATCTTTACTCGACATTCATCACTACAACACGACAAAATGTATAAATAAATAAAATAAATAAATAAAAAATAAAAAGACTTTATTTAATGAGGGTAACATAATTTACTGGTTGCCCAGTAGTTTACAATATGGCCCTCCCTAATCTTACATAAAATCATTTACATATTATATACTTATGAGTAGTGATTAAAATTTAAATTGACTTAATACAAATAAGATCTAGAAAGTGCTACTAATTACAAAGTGTTCTAGTGTAGTATTTTGTTTCAGTAGCTTCTGGCGTGCTTTTCCTGTGAATTGTTTGTGCGATGTAGTATCACGAATGGAAACATCAACATTATTCCAAAGGCAAGTTGTGCTTGTATGGAAAGTCCTGCAACCTGAAACTCTCTTGCACCTAGGAATAACTAGGTTATACTTGGTTGTAGCTTTAGTATTGTAGCTATGAGTGTCCTTTAGATCATGTATATATGGAATAAAGTAATCTGGACAGTGTCCAAAACTGATCTTATGTAATAGATCAAGCTTTCTGCTACGTATGATATTGTCTATCTGTAAAGCTACAATTTCTCTGATTTATCCCAAGCACATCAACTTTTATTTGACTGAAATCCCACACAAGTTCGCACTGCGGACCTATTTTTTATATCAGTGAAATGTAAAGACAAAGAAAAAAGTGTACTATATGAGTCTGGAGACTGAAGTAACCAAGGGTTTTGTAGTCAACCTCCAGTTATTATGTTTCTATGGAGATTTAAGAGAAAAAAAAGCTATTAAGAGAATGAGATATGTACATAAAATTGGAAAAAAGGAGTATATAGAAATATTACTTGTTTTCAGAATGTTGTTCATACAGTAAATAGTTTCAGATGTTTCAAGAAGTTGAAGGTATTGAGATCTTTAAGATGAATAGGGATATTGTCCCAGAGAATAGTCGCTGCATAAGCAATTGTTTACCAGAATCCTCCGTAGGAAAAAAGATGGTGACTGGTACATTTACCCATAGTTCTTAGCACACAAAAACCTAAACAACGTTCATAAAAACGTACAGAAGCGTTAGAAAATCTTCACACCTAGGCGACTTAATATCCTTTGTACAGGGACAAATATTGCAATTATAAGGCTTTCTTTGTGCCTTACGGGCAGTGTTAGGTTCGCAAGGCATTGTGGTAAAATGTACAGCCGTCATCTTTTTTCCTACGGCGGATTGGTACACACTTTAGATATGTATGGATTTTGTCTAGATGCATATCTGGTGTAGTATCCATGTACTTCACTGGCATGTTGAAAGAAATCATGAAACAAGCTTGGTAGTAGGCCTTTGTACCAAGAATGTGTGAATTTCAGAGCTTGTAGTCTATAAACATTATTTACTGTGAGAACATCTAATAAGTTTAGCAAGGGGAGTGCGCTTTTCGGTCTGGTCACCACAAGTTCTTGCAAAAGTTCTACCTGACATAGTTTGCATCGCACAAACCACACTTGTAGTAGTAAACAACGAGTTGCTGGTTAATGATAGGCAGCTTCTTTTCTTTTGGTTTGATTTCGTGTCTGATCTTACAGCTTGTAAACACGGGGCGAATATCAATTCCAATTTTGCGGCTGAGTTCCCCAAGTTGCCTTCACACGGAATTGGCTGATCTCTGATCCTTGAATGGTAGCACTATTCTGACAGGTGCTTCATTTACGTTACATGCTCGTGTGGTAATTGGATCCCAGAAACTTTCTTGGCGACAATTAGTGATGGTCGATTGCAGCAGTTGGGCTGGGTACTGAAGTTGGGAGAATGTTTGTATGAGACGATCACATTCCAAGAGGAACAGTTGCCAGGTAGATGACAATTTAAAGGCATGATCCAGAATTGTTTTTAGCAATGACTTCTTGTATCTAACATCGACGTGGCCCTTGTAATGTAGTAATAATCCGGTGTCAGTTGGTTTTCTGTACACCCTTGTCTCCAGGCGACCATTGCATTTCCCGATCTCCATTCCCAGGAAAGTAAGTTTACCATGTTCGCCAAGTTCCATGGTGAAGCTGACAGATGGATGGCTCTCATTTAGAGAGGAAAGGAATGCTTCAGCTGTTTCAGTTTCAGGCATTATGCTCAATGTGTCATCCACATAGCATTTGTAGAACTCGAGTAACTTGCCTTGGTTCTGAAGTCGATCTTCGATACTGCACATAAATGCGTTGGCTAAGTGGCGAACCCATAGTAACACCATCGGTTTGTTCATACAAACTCCCTCAAACTGAAAAAGCTGGTTCTTAGTGGCAATATTTAGCAGCTCTACCAAGTCTGATTTTGTAGTGTTGAGATTACACTGCTTATTGAACCAGTCATCCTTAAATGCCTTTTCAGCTAGAAGTTGTATCGTCTCATCAACAGGGACATTGGTTAACGGGGAAGTTACGTCATATTAAACAAGGATGCTGTGATTGTCAACTTCCATGTCATGGAGAGCATCCACGAAATTAAAAACATCACTAATGGTGGGATCATTGACTGATAGGGGTTTAAGCTTTTCATCAAGCCACTTTGCCAAGTTGTAATAAAATTTTATGTCCCGGTTGCCGAGAGTATCAGCCACATTGCTAGTTATCGCTTGTGGGTTTTTGGCAGGCCATAGAGATGGGCTAGTCTCGAACTATTTTGGATAACTGTGCCAGCAACTGCCTTGGGCAATATTCTTTCTACAGTGGTAGTTAACTCCTTTTCTTTCTGAAATAGCGGGTGGAAATGCTTGGGAGGTCTTCCTCTCATTTTGGGTCTTTCAGCGCATGCTGGTCTAAACTTGATTTCGTTGTTTATGGAGGACTTTCTCAGTAGGCGCACATAATCTGACTTGTCCATCACAACCACTCCTGATCCCTTATCAGGCTTCGTGATAACAATGTCATTCTTCTTTTTCAACTGGCCGATTGCTCTTAACATTGCTCTTGGTAGTGCTGGGGTCTTTCGTTCGATGTAATTCAAAGCAATCAAACGTAATGATGCAGCCGTTGTTTTCTTCACTCAACACCGGTTCTAATTTCCAGAAAGCCTTTTCAAAGCAGCTTTGATTTCCTTGGATGTGGAAGAGCAAAGTCAAGACCGCGACTTAGTGCCAGTTTTTGGAAGAAGGAAAGCTTGTAGGACAAAATGTTCTTAATATGTTCATCGATATCAGTATCATGTCAAGGAGCCGTAAAATCTTCGTGGTGTGGCCATTCATTGATTGTCAGTACTGTTCATTACGTAGGGTAACAATCGTTTTTGGGATGCAAAGGAAATGTAGTGATGAACAGTTCGCTCTGATTTTGTTGTAAACATCTTGAGTTTCAAGCCTAAGCTCTGCTAATTGCTTCCTCTTCAGGCGTAGCTCTTCGCTAACGACGCCTCCTTCAACTGCATTAGCTGATCACCTCCACTTGTTCGCTTTAGTCTGCTTAACCCTAGCAAAGGTCGCTGTCAAATTAAAATTCTGACAGAGTTTGAGAAATTCAGTGGCAGTCAGATTCAATCCGTGCAACAGTCAAACAGTCAGATTCAATCTGTGCAGATATTTATATAGTTTTTTATAGTATTTTTATTATTTTAACACTTACATTTTAGTGCTTGTATTTACATATTTTGTTGTTGGACATTCTCATCCCCTAATTTGTACTTATATATGTATATTTCATTCGCTTTTTCTACAACTTGAAAATGATATCAGGGAGATCGAAACATCGTTTTTTATCGCTAGTTTTTATTCTGAAATCTTCACATTGCAGGTAAACTAAAAACAGAAGCATGGCTTGCTGTTTACATATCTGCTTTTCCGACTCATTTTCTTGTCGTTGACTATTTAAAACAATTTCCTTGTTTCTATTGAGTTAGAAACTTGTCTAGGAGTCTTGGAGAACGAGAAATCCCATGGGAACACAAGCTGCAAGCGAGTGTCTCCACAGCTGTTTTGAGTTGTCCCAAACCTTCACAAGTGTTTCTATATCTCATTAGAGTGACAACAACAGCTTATTGGCAAGTGGAATAACTTATTCAGTTGTCCTGTCTTTTCTTCATTGTAGACCAAAATTAACCAAGGCAACCAACTTGTTCATAGTCCGTTTCTGCAATCTCTATCTGCACTGGCTGTTGGCCTGGACTTGGATAAAGTGCTATGTCATTCATCTAAAACACAGAGCAATTCAACGTTATTGCTTCATGATAATTCCCTTGTTCCAGAGTGGAGCTGGCTTCACAGCCTGGCTATTGCTGTAAAAGCAGCTGATGCTCTGACCTATAGGAGAGCATTTCCTCAGGGGTTCTCTGTGCCAGATGAGGACAGTCTAGAGAGTGAAATGGCTTATCAACCTACGGTATGTTTTTTCCCATGGAAATTTGAAGCTTGTGAGTAGAATAAAATCGGAATTAAAGTATTTTTTTAATTCATACATCAATGAATATAATTTTATCTTCATTGAATTTCAGAACCATTTATTAGACTACCCATTCCACAAAAAGTTAACAGAAAACTGGTTTTGCATGCTTATGAAGTCTACATGTACATAATTTTATATTTTACTGTGAGTCATTTGATTTTAACAAGCATTTAAAAAACTGACCACCTGGCCACTCATCGTAAGCAGTAGTAGTGCAGTATGGGCAAATTTGTATGTCACTAATGCGGAACAGTCTTTTGGGGATATCCCTGGCACAAAAATTGACATCAGCATAGCTCTTCAAACATTGCCTGTTGTAAAAAATGCTTCTTGATATTGTGCCAAGATAGGGCACTTCAGGAAAGTCCTTCGTCTTGTTTTTTCAGCACCCGCCGGACAAAGGACTCTTCCTACTTGATTGGCACCAATTTTAGCGACCCAAAAACAAGTCGCTGCACTTCGACCAATCAGAGTTGCCATGAATATCCCTTGGGGATGGAACTGTCAACAAAACGTGACTTGCAGTTGACTTCAATATGGGGTTGATTGCAAAAGCCATTAAGAAGTCATTTAAAGGCCCTAGAATATTCTATATTGCGCGACTACAATGGGCAACAAAAGTAGTTGAGACACATTTAGGAAATGATGCTTTTTGATATTTAAGCACTTGTTCTATTTTATTTGCATCTAGCGTTAATTCTCTGATACCCCCGACCCCCCAATTCAATGTTGTGTAGACTCTGTGGTCTGTGCAGTCTAAGAAATAGAAAAATCAACATTGTTTGGGGGGGAGTGAGGAAGATGTGTCTAAGATGCTGAAAAATCGAACTTTACTGCCAAGTGTCTCGACACTTTTGTCGCTCAATGTGTGTATACCAGCACAAGACCGTGGAAGTGTAAGAGAGGTGTTTGTTTCTGCCCCGACCGGAGCTAGGAAAAGCTTGACTTGAGAGCTAGCTCAGCACCCTTTTCATTGTTCAAATGGAGAGAATAGCTGTCATCTTGCTGCAGCAGTGGTTTCGCTGATTTCGCTTGTGCCGAAAGATTAGATCTCAAACCTAAATTCCCGTGGCATTTCAGTGTCTTACGTAGGAGATTGTTCAGAACAACAGTTGAAGGACATTTTAGTTAAAAAAAGGTATCAATACGTTCCTTGAATATTCAAGTCAAGGACCCACAAAGGTAATCTGAGACACCCGTTGCAAGTCACGCCACTCCTCATTTCTTTGCACGAAACACAAATGAAAACTCTTCTAGCGAGGCAAGTCGGCTTAAAACCTTGCAGCTCACTTCGCTTGCATAGCTACCCTACCCTGAAACTAATGAGTCAGGGTTCGAAATTAACTTTTTTAGGCAGGTGCCAACTGGCGACTGAAATTTTTTTTCAGTCACCATATGGAAATATGTGGTCACCAAAAAGTGTCAATAAAATTTTTCCTTCGCAGCAAAACACAAACCAAAATTTTTGATCTCCAGATGGAAAGTTCTGGTCGCCAATTTTTCTTTTAAGAATCAGAACGAAGAGAACATGTTTGGGGCCGCGATGACAATTTTTCCGCTAACGATAAGATTAAATACAAACACGCTGATTATTTATACACATACCACTGAAAAACCACGACGCACGAATCAAATGCCAGCCATATCAGTTTCGTGCAACTGCCAAATGTTTCAAGTCAACATTATACCTCCTCTTGTCTCTACCTTTTGAAGAAGAAATGTACCCAACTGAAAACTGCTGTTTGGTTCTTTGCTCTATGTTCAAAACGATCTTTCCTTTTGTGTTCTGTCAAGACGATCGACGGATCACCATGTTGAATATCAAAATCTTCCACTAATTTCTTCGCGGATGTTCCGTCTCCACTTTGTAATAAATTACGGAAAGAGTTCAGAACATCTATGGACACCACATCGCCTGAATAAATATTCATAGCAAAAGAACGCATGTGGCCTCTTGCGCCCACAATACGTATGTTATGGGAAACCGCTGAAAAAACATGGTGGCAAAGCTTCGCACTGATCGTGGCTGGGAAACGTTGTGGTAGATTTATAATAACAGGAAAATCGGTTTTATACTTCAAAAGCAGCGGAAAGGTAAAAAGTAAGTGACCAATTGGCGGGCGGCTTTGAATTTTATTTTAGTTGATTTGACTGAAAATCAAAGTTTGTGTAATTATCGTGGCTTGAAATAGTTAATCGCCCGCTGGCGACCAGTTGTGAAATTCTGGTCGCCAGTGCAAAATTTTTAGTCGCATTGCGACCAGGAAAGAGCAATTTCGGACCCTGATGAGGTCGACTTGTGGCAAGTCTAGCACTTTGGCAATAATCCACTTGCCACCTGAACAAAACCACATGCCTTGGTAAGCGGGTTTGATGTTAAATAACTTGTAAGAAGTGTCTAGTAAAGGCAATCAATTCCTCAGATTAGGAAATTCAAAATCATTACAATCTGATTTTCATTGTCATGCATTCTAGCTCTCCTATTGCCGTTAACTGATCGTCATGTCAAGGCCTTTTAACTGATATGAGGGGGACATGAGGGGTTCTGAACACCACAACACTGCAAAAAAAATTAACGAACACTGCATCATCGCAAGAAAAGTCAACGAAACACTGTCACTGCAACACGTATTTTTAGCGCCATGATTCGAGTCTACATTTAAAATAATACTTTTATACCTCAACAATTTTCCACAAAATAAGCACATCGCAACGCTTTTCATTGCGCATATGTCGATACTGCTGATGCCTGTAAATCTGTTTTCTTGCTCTTGTGAAGAAACCTTGCGCGAAGCTAGGAAGCGGACGAAGAAAAAAGAGAGGTAGCCTGCGTAGCAAGCGTTTCTGTAGGGTTCGGGAGCAAAGAATTGCAGCACAAAAAATGGAGTGAGTAAACCATTTTCCGCACAGACAAAACACCGAAAATCCCGTTCCTCGGTGTTTCTTTGTTTCCAAACCCCTCGGAAATGCTTGCTATGCATCCTAAAAGAGAGGAACCTCGAGAGATGGCCTTTAACCCAGATCCCTCTCTTGTTCTACTTCGCTCACTTTTCTTGGTGTATAAACCCACTGACTGAAGCACTATCTGGCCTGAAAGTATTGCTTTCTGGAGCTAGCTGCGTTTGCGTTCAATATCGATAATCGTTTGAAAAAGTAGAAGGTCAAGAAAGTCGCAGGACCTTGGAGCAGGTAGAGATCGGTATCAGAATGACCTCTAGACGAAGCTGAATAGCAAAAGGAAAAAAATAGTAAAGGTGTGTAAATTACAAAGCTTCCTTAGGTTAGAAAGCCTTCTTTCTTCCCTGCTGACACGACATCTGAATATATTTTGTGGCTGGTAGTTTTCGCCGCCTTTTCCTTTTTTCATAGGAAAAAGCTGCACAGTCAATAATACATAATATTCGGCCTTGGCGTTTCCAGAATTTCCAGGATTGTTTCTGCCCTTGTTCCTCTACGTGTCTACCCAGACACCGAACACTGAGCTCTGGGTGGCAGAGGTCAAGTTACTTGTCAAGTTACGTATAAATGAAAACAGCTTCGGATTGACAGCCGAAGCATATTGAAGATTGACTAGAAAGTGATGGTCTGTATTTTGTTACAAATTATTAACCTCAGTGGTACGTGTTTGTCATAAATTAGCATGGATTAACAAAGTTTACATGCTACATTTAGGTCAAATTTAGGTTTGAGAAAGGTAAATCAAAACACCCCAGCACTGCAAACAATTTCATTTCACCGAACACCACAGCGTGAAAATACAAACATCGCACACTGTAGGGATTGAGATCACCGCAACACAGCAAGTTGAGATTTTATTCACCGCATCACCGCATTAAAAAAACATCAACACTGCGACACCGCAAATCCCCATGTCCCCCTCTGATATGACAAGTTCTTTAGTTCTCGTAACCTGTCTGTTTGGTTTTGTACAGGATTAGTGAAGTGAAGTTAGAAGCTAATCATTACTGGACATAAGCAATAGTTTATAATTCAGTGTACATGCTACTTGTCATCAGGACAATTCGACCTGGACACTATCCATGGACAAGGAAGTGATGAGCTGGGCCCAGCAGTGCCCAGAGGATTGGGATGGAAGAGATCAGTATGACGTGTTCCTTTGGGGAGGAGGCAGACATGGGCAAATTGCCCAGTGTGGTAAAGGAGTTAACATACCAACATTGGCAAAATCATTTGGGCGTGCACAGCAGATAATCTGCGGTCAGAACTGCACATTTGTGTTGTTAGCCAATGGAGCTGTTCAAGCATGTGGCGAAGGTAGTTATGGACGACTGGGTATGGGGAACTCTGATGATCTGTTTTCACTTACAGTTCTCTCCACCTTGCAAGGTTAGTACAGATCAGAGCATCTATTTTTCACATTTTACTTCCACTTACAAAAGCGTCAAGGGAGAGTATGTTTTTGAAGAAGATAGTGTCTCCATGTGCCATAAGGTGAATGAATAATTGCGTTAAAGGTGAATCTCTTCTATTGAATGTTTGGAAATTTTATAGAAAGTACAGTGCCGATCAGAAGAAACCTAACAGGTAACGCTTGACCGAACGCATTCTGTTTCTGTTCCACACGCGTTCCCGTTCCTGTTCTGTATCCGTTCCATATCCGTTCTGTATCCATTCCGTTTCCATTCTGTATCCGTTCTGTGCTGTTCTGTTCCCGTTCTGTTAGCGTTCCATCAGTAAGCGTTCTTGGAACTCATTCAAAGGAACGAGGTTTCCGAGAACTCGTTTACAAGATTAGCGACACTCCTTTGCATTTCATAAATGGGTTAAAACTGTCACCTTTATGCGAGAATAGGGACAGTAAACTTAAATTTTCGTGGTGAAAATATGAGTCCAGTTACTCGAAAAATATGGGAAGATGATATTGTAACTTCAAGGCCAGTTTATAGTAAGTCTTTTTCTGAAATGATACAAAGCGACCGGCAATGTGTGATTGCCTGAGGAAAGGAAGAAGTAAAACAGCTTGCCAAGTACTTTTAACGCCATCGATGAAAAAATGCAAGCAAAAGACAAGCTTTTGGCTCTTGTATTTACACGAATACTTTTAGTGAGATTTAACATTGAAGTATCGGCGAAAACTGTTTGGCGAATGCTGCAGACACTTGGCTGGAGGACGCCAGCAGAGCAAAGTACTGACAAAAAGCCGAAGCGACCATTTTGTGATACTTTTACTGACGTTATTTTCACGGGCGAATTTTCAGTAAGGACTGAACATTATCCTCACCGATCCTTTCGCAAAGTTGGTGAACAACACCGTAATAAAGGTCAACCAAGATATCCATGTTTTGTTGTGTTTCTCTTCATGAGGAAACCTTTCAATCCCAGTCTAACTCGACTCATCCATCCATTTCCTTCTTTGGACATAAGTTGAGCTTGTTGACAATAACAAAATGGCCGCAATGAACACGAAATGGACAAGAAGATGCATGGAAGATGCTTCCTTAGTGCGTGTAAAAAGAAATAAAAAAAGACATCAGATGATTCGTTCTGTCATTTTCTCAAGATCGCCGGGCTGGACAAAAATTGAACGAACGTGTATTTAAAGTTACATCGTTTCCAAATCCTTGGTAAGCGCTCTGATAGTGTAACTTACTACCATGTGTTCTGAAGAATGCGTTCTCTTATAGTTTGCGTTCTGGAGAACGCTCTTTTCCATTTTTGTGATTCGTAACCGTTCCGTATCCGTTCGATTTCCGTTTGGTATCCATTCTGTATCCGTTCTGTACCCATTCTGTACCTGTTCCGTTCGCGTTCTCATACCCATTCTGTATCCGTTCCATTCCCGTTCGCAAACGTTAGGTTTCTTCTGATCGGTACTGTATGCAAGACATAAATAATCATGGTCATTTGCGTTACACCATGTCAGGCTATGTAGTTACCCAGTTGGCCACTTCCTGTGGTTCTGATGGCCACTCGCTGGCTCTGACTGAGAGTGGTGAAGTGTTCAGTTGGGGAGATGGGGATTATGGAAAATTGGGACATGGTAACAGTGACAGACAGAGAAGGCCCAGACAAATAGAGGCTCTCAGGGGCGAGGAAGTGTCATTTGTGAGTAGACAATAGTCATTTATACCACCATCTGATCAGTTTGTTGTGAGTAGGTACACTTAATCAATTGTAGAAAGAACTGCTCAGAGCTCCAATCTACTGTTTTCTGTGGGTATGCTGCTAAGTTAAAGCTACTTTTTACATTAAATGGATCGTACAGAACAGTCATTCATCGCTGTAAAGTTCTGAAATTTGAAGCATATGTGAGCAACCCATTTCAGTGCTACGATGTCAAGTTTAATTTTTGAACCATCCATGTATGGCAAATGTGGGGCGAAATTTATGGCGGCACCTTGGCCACCAAGCGGAACCCCATACTCATATGGGAAAGAAAAGGAAACCCATGAGTTGATTTTCTTATGGTTATCATGGCTAGCGGTATTGCTCATGGGCACATACGCATGACGGCAACAATGACGACGGAGTTGCGCAACGTGGCGGCTATACTCCAAATAATAGGTTGACAGAAACATGCAGCTTTGGTTTACCGTGTATTTCTTTGATATTGGACCTCCATGTTATGATCAATTGACACCTGTCAAAACAAGGTATCAGCTGACCAGTATAACTTGACCATATTGCGGGCTCAAGTTTACATCTCGTCGAGGTCACGTGTTGGAAGTTGACCGCTGACCAAGTGCTGGTTTTCAATTGCATTGCGGGCTCATGTCAGCTTAACTTGTTGAAAATGGGGCAGGATTGTTTGGAAGCCACTCAACGGTAATCCAGGATTAAAAGTTAACCGAATTATAACTTTTTCTTCTATACAAATGTTTTTTGTGTATATGGTGATTATTAAAACTCAAAACAGAAGGCCAAACAATATACAGAAAACCTCACTGCAAAGTTACATGAAATCAAAATTCTACCTTTTCCTGGGTTAGCTTAATCGGGCTCTGAACAACCTGGCCCAGGAGGTACGCTTTTAGGCTGCCCTAAATCTATGTATTACTGTGTTATAATGCTGCCTCTCTCGTAAGCAAAACTATGAGATGATCGCTTTATTCTCTTGAAATCTTTCACAAACAGCATAAACGTGAATCCTCAGCGCAATTTCCATACAGCCCCACAGTTTATTATGCATACAGCAGGTTGTTCAAAGAAATCAATGGCCTGACTTTCACTCTAGCCTGTACTAATACTGTGAATAGTCTGACTTTCATACTTCGTTAAACTAGATATTCTAAGTCCAGTTGGACCTGAAATCATTTTGGGATTTCCAGGTCCAAACTACAGAAAATCATTAAAAAGTAAAGGGAAAGTAGTGTGTTTTAGACCTTTATTGGAGGCGTTTTCTATCATTTGGGAAATTCAGTTATTCATCATTGGAGAAATTCATTTTACCTAATGATAAGAAATGATTTACTCAGGTTTCCCACAATTATTTTAGCCAGAGGTCAGTAAAATAACTTTTGTCACTGGAATAACTGTTTAGCCATGAATGTATGCACTGTGGACCTATTTTGACTTACGCTTTGTTTAAGAAACAAGAAACATTTAAAGAATAAGTACTACCGTAGGAACACAAACTGTTGTTGAGTGTTTGCACCACTATTTTGAGTTCTTCTAACCTTTTGTGAGTGTTTGTTTGACTTGATAGAAACACGAAGGAGAACACTTTATATTCTGTTGGAAAACACTGCAAGAAAATCACAGATTTATTTTGATTATCAAAACGTAAATTTGCTTCGTTTGCTTCATCATTACATCGAAGACTCGTAGAAGCTGCGTGCTTCGTTTGTGTATATATAGGAGTAGGGATTTTGAATACTGCATACTCTCTTACTGAATGATTTCTAGAGGAACGTAACGCTCCTAAGAAATTTTGTGCGTCCTACAAAAACGTGAATCCTAAGAAATTTCTGTAGCAGTTATTTTCAAAACGGGTGTGTTCTCAGGAGTCCTACCTCTGTACTTTTCCACTGAGCTGATTCTGTTATCTGTTTCATTTCAGCTGGCTTGTGGCTTTAAGCACTCTGCTGTAGTTACTTCAGATGGTAAATTGTTTACCTTTGGTAATGGAGACTACGGACGCTTGGGACATGGAAACACAGCAAATAAGAAATTACCTGAGAGAGTCATGGCACTTGACAAGAAAGAAGTGGGACAGGTACTTTGGAGATATAATTCACAGTAATTCTTTTGACTATTAAATGTTTGCCGAGATCTTGGCAACTTTCTCGGCGAGTTTTTTTTTGTGTTTAAGATTTGAATCCTTGCTGCAACAGAACTGTTATTAAATCAAATGAAATTAAATCTTTATTCACAAAGTTTTGATTACAGAGGGAAAGAAAGTAATACCAAAAACAATTGAAAACAAATGTAGGTTATAAGACTAAGATATACACGAGATACAACACTTTCAGTTGTGTATACGTAACAATAGTTTATGAATTAAGAAATACACAAGTTTATTACGAGAACTACCTTTATTCTCAGCCGTTTCTTGAACAAGAAGTTAACATTAATCTGTTACCAAACTGACTAGCAAACTATAAGCTAGCAAACAGAGGGAAATTCATTTTCACAGATTTACGGCCCTGTGAAGCCAAAAGTCTTAAAGTGACAACTTCACATCATTGGATGGCCATCAATGAAAACTTTTATGTTCGGGTTTTGCACTTTGCTTAAATTGTTCTGTGTATGCAGTTTCAGTGGAACGTGGTTCATCAATTGAAGGGGTGAGTGCAAAACCATGCTAAGTGACGATTTGGGTGAAAACAAAAATTTTCGCAAAAGGGCTTGAATTTTTGCATGTGGTCTTCAATGTAATAGAAAAACGGCCCTGTATTTTTGTCGCTGGTTTTTGCTTCGTTTTCGAGTTATAACGTATGCAAAAATACTTGGCTTTTCCTAGCCATGTCTTTAGGAGTTTATTTGTTGAACAGCAAACAGGCAGACT
>Ga0126339_10001872_pt1 | contig 14716 bp, 3 predicted proteins | sample OrbTmetagenome_2_FD_92532 | JGI IMG/M metagenome (GOLD analysis project Ga0126339, IMG submission 92532) | Coral microbial communities from Petempiche,Puerto Morelos, Mexico - Orbicella T R C metagenome | ecosystem: Host-associated > Invertebrates > Cnidaria > Coral | place: Petempiche,Puerto... | reverse complement strand
GGAGAGTTCTGGCTCGGAAACGACAATCTTCACCGTTTGACGGCCGCTGGTATCGTCAAGCTAAGAGTTGACTTGGAGGATTTTGAAGACGACATCAGATACGCTGAGTACACGACTTTTAGGGTTGCAGACGAGGGAGATGAGTACAGGCTTTTGATTGGAGGATACAATGGTACAGCTGGTGACTCGATGGCAATTCATAAGTAGGAGAACTGCTCAAGTTTATATAGTGCTGAGATTATTACAGAGTCGAACCTTTGTTAACTGGCCACCTATTAGCCGGCCCGAAAGTATTGTCAGTACAATACTACAAATAAAACCCCTGTTAACCGACTGCCTCCTTGAAGTGACTGCGAACACTTTTTGGTCACCCTGATGAGGATTTCCCACTGTGCCTAAACGGCCGCCCAAAATTTAATACACGTTGTTTAGCTTTGTTTTGGAAAAGGAGATGATATATCATCATTGTCTTGACGTGATTTCATGTTCACTAAGAAGTTAACCCGATGGTAAAAAAATATGTAAAGTACACTAACCACCATTCAGCGACCAACTCCGATTTAGCGGCCAGCCCCCATTTTCCCGAGGGTGGCTTTAGGAAATTTAAAGTCCTGAATAAAAGGGCAAATGAGCTAATTTTATCTTCAAGTCTAAGTAGTTCAAATTACTCTCGGGGTTTTGTTCTTCGAGAATTCTGATGTTTTCGGTTTAGTCGAAGAACCTACTGGTTCCAGTCCTGTGATGTCAAAACATTTTTTTTTTCAGTGGGGCGTACACTATTTTCTATTGTACATGCATTGGAACTTTCGAAATTCGAGTCAAGAAATTGTTCTTTTTTAAACAGAGATCTTTAAACCATTTTGACTAAAATACTTCTAACTCTCTTTCAGTGGTTCAGCGTTTTCCACGAAAGACAACGACAGTACGAATGTCTGTGCGCAGTTGTACAAAGGAGCCTGGTGGTACAGTGGTTGTCATGAATCCAATCTCAACGGATTATACCTTAGAGGAGCTCATTTATCTGATGCTGATGGGGTTAACTGGGCGGCTTTCAGAGGGTGGTTTTATTCACTAAAACGCACTGAAATGAAAGTGAAGTAGTAATTTTTAAATGAAGGTTTTGCCCAGATTTTTATAAGTGCAGTTGGTAATGGTAATTTTAACGTCTCCGCTTTTAATCTTTTAGGTCGGGTTGTTCAAAAGACGGTTGACGCTAACTCAAGATTAAAGCATAGTTGATAGAGGGGGATGGTTATGAAACTCAACAAAGTTCTTTGTTGAATATTTTTGTTCTCCTTTTTGACCTTGACCGTGCACAAAGCACAACAGTTGTTTACTACTGACTACTGGTTACGTAATTCATACATAGTGCATGAGCGCAAAACAAAAAGATTGTGCACGGTCGCGGACCTTCCAGCGTAAATCTTGAGGTATGCTCCTTTGATGTTTGCAGGGCTTCATAACCATTTCCTCTAATGCTTATTAAAGGTTAATCGAAATAGTATAAAAGTGTTTTTGCACCGCTTATGTCATTTGTGTAGTTTGAGATTCTTCACAGAAAATATATTCAGTATACCTTTTTAGCGACGAAAGAAATTTTACTTTCAGTATCCCAAAATGAGATTATTTGTAATTTTCTTTAATCCAGTTGCATTTTGAACAAAATAAAAACGGTTCACGTCCCTCATTGTCCCTTTTGCTCCAAGGTAGACCAACCAGCCAGCCATTTATTCGTATCGTGTCCCATGGCTAGTTCTTTCTGGTCCGATTTTATTAAATGGTATTAGACTTTTTCTAAAAAGACCCTCAGCCTTTCCAAGAATGAAATTATTTACGGCGTACTTAATAATTGGTCTTCTTGTTCAGCCCTAAACCACCTAATTCTCATTGGTAAGTACTTTCTTCCTTGTAAAGCATTAAATAACGTCAAATTTCTTTTCGCAGACTTCATAACTGAATTGTACATGACAAAATATGAATTGAATGTTAGTACGTAGCTCTTTATATGTCAAACAAACCCAATACCTTTTTCCAGGAGTGGTTCAATTCTGTTTTCATTAATTCAGTCGCACTTTCCAGTTGTAAGGCTTTTAAACCTTAAAAATAGTGTATAATAGTTTATTCTAATTTTGTGCAGAGTGCTGTAAGTAAACGATACAATGTATTGTAAGTGATCTCTAGGTAAGTGAAATAACATATCGTAAGTATATAAATAATGTATTGTAACGTATAGGCCATGTCATGTATTGTTAGTGATGTATGTAAGTAAGTGATATCGTGTATTGTAAGTATTATAAATGTAACATACTGTAAGTAATGTGAATATAGTAGTATGGCGTATTGTAAGTAGGTAATGTAATATAACGTATTGTAAATGGCGTATACACCTTATTCCAAAGTGGCCGCAATTTTAGTAGTCTTTTGTTTACTTGCAAATTAGCCCTTGATGCCTAGTTTAAGGGAAAATATTCTATTGAATTTCGAGTTTAAGAACGAGGCAACAAGGGCTAATTTGCAAGTAAACAAAAGAATACTAAAATGGCGGCCATTTTGGAATAAGGTGTATTGTGAATAGATTTACGTACAGTGTTGTTAGAAGCAAGCATTGCATTGTAAATAGTGTATTTTAGATGTAATATAACATATGCAATGTAACTAAAAAAAGAACAAAATCAGTTCATTTTATTGGTGGTAGGTTGTCATTTATGAATGAGGGAATATGTCATTGCGCTAAGACCTTCAGTTGAAAATTAATAGTACTGAGATATCGTACACTTTGTCCAACTTATAATACCAGCTCATGCTCCTACAAGCAAAACCAATCTTGGAAATGAGAAATCCAATAAGACGATGTTTTGTCCACTTCAGAGCTGTTTTTGCCCCCAAAGCCTGTGATGCGCGTAAAATAATCGGTGAATTTTCTCCTTCTCTCAAGCCCTGAAGTTATACAACTGAAGTTATCGTAGTTTATTATGAACTTTCACATTACCTTAAATTCGAAGAGCGCAGTTTAAGGTAGTTACAAAGCTTTTGTCTTAGATTATTTTTACAGCTCAAAATGATAATTTTCAGAGTGTACATTCGTTGTAAAATTCACTGAGTAATTCGACAGCTTGACTAGTCAAACACGCTTCATTTTAATTAAGCTAGGGTCACGTTCCTCGCTTTCTGTTGTTCTTTTCAAGTTTACAGTTCTTGTTGGAGTCCTGGCCATTGGCCCTCTGTTGGCACAATGGGACACTGCAAGAGTCGCACCAAACACACCGATCATCATGAAGGTAGCAACTGCTATTGATTCCACTATGAGCATAGTGCTGTGCTACTCCCAGCCGGCCGGAGGTCAGAAAACTGCTAGGAAAAAAGGAGATTTTCAAACGTCTGCCTTCCTAATAAATCACTATAGCATTGCATAAGGTCACAGTTAGAGAGACAATCAGCTTGATCAGGTAACTGCATTGCAATGAAGCTGATTACTAAGCAACCAGAAAGCAGGTAATCAAATGACACATTCCTATTGGTTGATAATGTATTACGTGACACATTGAAATCACTATTTTTCCCTGGAGCAACAAAACCGTACAATCACCGTACAACTCCCTACGCAGGTGTCGATACCTTGAGCTCGAGCTCTCACAAGGAAATTAATAGACTCTTAAACCACAACGACAACGGCAACGTCACCAAACAAAAGATTTATTGAGCAAGGACAACGCTCAGTAAAAAAGGAAATTATATTTACCTTCGAATTTTGCAATTACCTAGATCTGTTCAGTGCTCCTATCGGTCTCAGAACTTGCTCAAACTAAATATATAACGCCAGCGTTCAATTCCACATAAGAATACGAAAAATTAGCCGCCGTCGCTCGCGTTCTTCAAAATACGCAGAACGTAGTCATTTCACGTTGTTGTGCAGAGGACGACAAAGAAATGTACGAAGATTTATAACACACGTGCACAGCTATTTTTCTCCTCATTAAACCTTTTGTTTGGTGACGTCCTCGTTGCCGTTGCAGGTTTGCTTAAGTTCTCTATTATCTTTGTATATTTCTTTGCCGTTCTCTGCAAAACAATAACGTGGAATTTTCTTTTGAAGTTGATCGCTGGCGTTACATATTTACTTTGAGCAAGTTTTTAGACTGATCGGCGGGGCTGAACGAATCTAGATAATTGCAAAATTCAAAGACAATTTGTAAATTTATAAAGATTTCGCGCGAGTTCAAAGGGCGTCCATCTGCATGGGTAGGAAGAGAGCGAGAGCCTCCGTCCTAAGTAACGCGATATAATCCTCGTGCCAACCGAAATAACTTTGGAAAAGCTCGCACTCTTTCTTGAGTAGCCAATAAATGAGCTTCGTTTTTGCCGAGTCTCCTTCGGGCAGCCCTTTTCGTGTCACAAACATTGCGTGATGACCTAAATGACAGCTGCGAAGGAGGTTGGTCATTTATCTATTATTAGCCCGCGTGATCCCGTGGTCATCCGTCTTCCAGGTGGGCAATACAAGGGCGCCCGTTTTACCTCAAGGGGTATGGTGGTTGGGGGTGGGTACGGAAAAAAGTAGGCTACGCGCACAGCGCCTGAAAATCGACCAAGCGTGATGTGCAGCATGGTCAGTATGCGATTAAATAATCTAAATTTTCATGTGTCTATTTACACTGTCTTCGACTTTGTATTCAGCAGTATATTTTTACGTATTCAGCTGTCATATGGTTCCTCAATTCTGACGAGTCGAGGATGAAATTGTATTGCTACAAACTTAAAGGGGAACTACCACGGGGATTTTAATCCCGCATTTTTCCTCAAAACGGAATGAAATGTATACAAAATGTGCCTAGAATACCGAGCTGAGGGCAGCAGACTGTTTTTGTCGATGCCAAGGCATAAGGACAGATTAATCTAGATCTGCACGCTCAATTATTCAAGGCAGCCGCTTCATTTCTAATTGATGCCGTCTATTCTTCTGACGTGTAATTATGTAAGCGGACATTGATAAATTAGAACAGCGATATTTTTGCTCTAGATTATCGAATATACTACCTGGGTGCCCGAAATTTTACTTTTCTTTCTCGCCGGGAGCAGTGAACCCGCTGAAGCGTTAGATGCGGCGAGCGGAGACGTCGAAACGAGGGATCACTGTCCCCCAAAAACCCTCTGGGATCCAGGGCACGAATATGCCCGTATTGTTCAAGATTAAAGATGGCGCTTTTTGAACATTTTGCTGTGGATGTGCACATACGTGGCGCATACATGTAAGCATCTCAACTACTTACTCCGTTTTCCAGCCTACGCAGCAAGTGGTCTTGAATAATTTCTCGTTGAACGTAAGAGTGTCTCGTTCTCAGAAGAAACTTGTGTTGCAGTTATACGCTTGCTTTTTGTTATGATTATACAGGGCGTTTATTTTGTTTTGAAGCTTCAATCACTTGACTAATTTGAATACATTGGAAAAAATATATCAATACAATTTTTGGTGAACAAATCCGTTTCCTGGGTGACTAATGTACAAGAATTGTATTAATTAAAGACGTGCCAAAGACATGTTAAATGCGAACAAATAAAGAAATTCCTCATTCGTCTTTATGCCGTAAGTTTTTCTTGTTTTTTTCATTGTGGACAAAAATATACCCAAGTTAAACGTTACAATACTAGAGCTCAAAATATGTACATTCGCACATCGATATGCAAAACGTAATTTTGACCCGACGGACAACTGAATCAATTATTATTAATTATAATTGTAGAGTGTAGATACCGCAATTTTTAAGTGTTTAAAATCCAGCCACTTCAAGAATACTACAATACTCCCTGATAGAAACCAAATATAAATGCTCATTGTTTATGAAATTTTCCTTCAACCAATGTTCAAGGCACTGAGAGTTTTTGTTTTTGCCCTTTCCGGTGTAGAATCCCTTCTGCACAATGTTATGCCACGGCTTCTTTATCCGTCAATGTCCTTTCGTCTTTGCTAGTATTTTTTCCTCCGTGTTCGCCTTTGCAATGCGTAAAAAGAGTTATTAGCGTTGTGGTACTTGCAGCTAAAAGTACGGCCATAATCACTATTTCAACGACCGTCATGGTACAGCCTAAAATCTGCCTGGTCGTCAGATCTACAGTAAGGTAGCAAAGAGCCAAGGTTAGTGACACATATCATTCATTGGTGCTCTATTTCGCTCGGAATGACGGGGGCTTGTCCCCGCACCGACTTCAACTGTTCATAACTGACTAATCATTGTTCTCTGAACTTGATGTTTCCATGGCAACCATACTTAGACAACCAAGTTTTTCCAATTTGGAGTTTAGTTTTTCTATCGTTTTGAAACAAAACACACTAACCAATAACAATCCCAACAAATCGAAGATAGCGGAACCAAAATGGCGTCGTTTGAATAACATAAAGTTAGGGAGGGGGTAACGGGGGGGGGGGGGTTGGGGGTGGCGGAACCACCCCTTTCCCCAACCAAATGAAAATTAAAAAGGAGGACGGATTTCATTTTCGCGTTATTCCGAGTACGTTGACGGGCGAGCTTACGTGCCTAAACAAAAATAGAGCAGAGGTAAGGACGCCAAACCTATGAGGGAGAAAAATCGCTCTTTGGTCATGTTGGTTGGTTTTCCACTGTTTTGCGCACGTCATCGAATATGAATTTCAATAAATATTCGTGCATAAATTGTTCACCTTTTACCAATCCATACATCTGCTCAATTTTGTTTTTAACATGCCAGCGAACCTACGAAACCCACATCTGTTGACGCGCGTAAATAACGCGGAATCCGGCTTAACTGCTTTTACCAGGCCTATCGCGCTAACTACAAACTGTTAGATCTCTACTGAGCGTCACAGAGGCGCCATTACATCTATATTTAACTGCTGATTCTTGTGGCTAAGGGAATGAATTCATGTTTTTTTGAATTCTCTTCAATATTCTTATTGCGTTTGTCTCGGCTCCCGAAGATGACAGCCCTCTGTGACAGCAAATAGAAAAACATTTTTACTTACCGTATTTTCTAACCAAGTTACTGCTTTCGAGGTTCTTAGTATTAATTACACTTGCCAGGTGCTGGAACGAAAACAACACGCGCCGTCAATTTGATAAGTTACTTATAACTGTCGTGTTGTTGGCATGAAAAACAGCTAAGAATCTGGGATCGAGTCTCAAAACTCCACGCAATATTTAAGTCCTATATATTAAATCAGGCTATAATTTATTGAATTCTGAAAGCGAACCAATAGTTTGAAAGTGTTTTATTCACCCTGAGACTATTGTTTCCTATTCAAACATAGCGGATTCTGTGTACAAGATTCTGTTTGATCGCAAGAGTTATTTACTATCAAACATATCTTAGCTGTAAAAATAATGAGGACTGCATCCCGGCGGGATGATTCTCAAAAGATTCAAACTACGATGGTTAATTTTCGTGTGAAAAGCCAAGATATGAATAAAAAGAAATAAAGAACAAGTGTCGATTGTTTTGAGGCTGTCAGTGGTTTCCATAGTGAGGTCATTTCTTACGAACACCTTCAGAAATATGTGGTCCATGTTAGTCACACGCTTTAAACAACTTTCAAAAATTTTCTTGTCTTCCTATCATTTCTTGGGAGAAAAAAAAACTGAAATAATTTCATCTAAATGTCAAAGCCTGCAAGCTTTTTGAAAATTACACACATCTTGATCGTTGTATCTGGTGGTATGTGTAACTGTACTTTGAAGACAGCGAACTCCGCTACGTCTCAAGGCTGTTGATTTTTCATTTTGTCACATACCTTGTACTCACACCTGTAGGATATGCTCTTTATAAGAGCAGAATATGGGGCGCTCTTTGTAAACTTATGCTCACTGGTATCTGTTCATAAAAACTTCCATGTGGCAAGCGCTGAACGTTGGACAAGAGAAATATTTCGATACTTGCATATTTAATGTTATGTGCGAGGTGCAAACATCACAGCTTTTGAACGCTAGCATCCTTTGTACCTGGCGTCAATCCCTTTCGTTCATGCTCGACACGACAATAAAATGTTTGCACGCTATTTTCAGGCGAAGATAAATCGATCGCATTATGTAACTCGTTTGTTCCTAGTTGCGCACTTAAAAGTCCCTGGGGGTATTGATTCAAGTGATATTACTACTCACAAGCTCAACGATCACGATCGAAACTTCACCTTCTTGCTATTAGGACAGAGGTGAAAACCTGTTCTCTTAAAGGGTATCGAGCCATTCTTGTGAGACCTTGTCAGAGCTGCTACCCAACTCAAGGACAGTCTTCTGTTGGTACTAATTATTCCATTTTCCCGCGGTCGTCCACATTTTTTCTAGCGCCCCCACCCCCACATTAAATCTTGGCATTGTGCTCTAAACATAGATGGGGAAGAAAAAAAATATTAACACTGTATATTGGATACGGGAAGGTGGAGGTTAAGGAGAAGATCATTTGAAGGCAAAAGTGTGAAGTGTACTAGGATACGTGGTTTGTCATATTGCCACATACCTGGTGCTCACACCTGAAGGAAATGCTCTTCATAAGAGCAGAATATGAGCAGAGTATTTAAGACCGTAACTACACTCAAATAAGTGCTAGTGACTGAATTATCGCAAACGACGCGCGCGAGCCTGGTGAGCATTCAGGGCTCCCCCCAGTCTTACTAAAAACCTTGACGCTCATTCCAAATCGACATTAAGGAACGGGGCGTTTACGGGGGAACGAACAACGAACAAACGCTATATTAAGGTGGCTCGGTAGTTTTTTTTTTTTTTCAACCATACCAACCATTTTCAATCAGCTTTTTAACCGTCTTCACTTTATCGGATCAATATGACAATTACACCAGTAATTGGAAATGGATTGAAGTTTGGGGCACAATGTGTTTTTTTAAGGCAATCGATTTCCGTGGAAACGATAAACCAAGAAATTAAAAATCGGTAAAACACGAATTTTGCGCGAACTAAATGTGATATGGAAAAGCTAACACCAGTGCCTTAAACTCTGGTATATGGCAAGTAGAATATACAAGAATAAAAAAGTTTCTTAAAGTTTTGAATCCATGAAAAATTAACTGCAGGTTTATTTATTATGAATGTAAAAAGGATAATTTGAAAATTTTTTGCTATTTATTCGAGATCAAACATAGATATTTTTATTCTTGAATATTCTACTTGCCATTGACAATAGTTTAAGGCAGTGGTAGTAGCTTTAAACGTATAACATCTGGTTCGCGCAAAATTCGTTTTACCGATTTTCAATTTTCTTATCGTTTCCATAGAAACATCGATTGCCTCCAGAAATATATTGCACCAAACTTCAATCTATTTCTAACTACTGGTGTAATTTTCATATCGATCTGATTAAGGGAAGACTGTTAAAAGCTGATTGAAAATACTTGGAGTAGTCCAAAAAAAAAAAGTGTATCGAGACATTTCAACTGATGTATTTTGAGGTCAAAGATCCAACGAGAACTCAAACAAGGTGACAGCCTCTTCCAAGCTCCTCTTAGACCTAAATAGATTGATAATACTGATTTATTCACTGAGCAATAACGAAGCGCGCGAAGTTTAAAAATAGAATGCAAATTATTGGAACCCCACGAGAGTCAGACATTGGCGTTTTCCGAGAGAAACAGGAGGAAAATGAACGCCAAATTTTCATTTTAAAAATCGTTTTAGGAACACTTGCTTAAGGGCTTGAAAAAGCGTCAAATCTTCCACCATTCCGTTTTGTTTGTCTGAGTTATGACGTCAGTCGCGCGCTTCGCTATTCTCTTTGCTCAGTGATGATCGTTAACAACGAACTAAGTTCCAACGCTAGGCTCATATGGTTTACGACAACAACTTCCTAGTTTCGGTGAAATCTAGCATAATCTAGATTTCCAGTCCGTACTGCGCAGCTCTCGCGTTGGTTTACGTTTTCTGTTTTGATTCATGTAAGACGTCACAAAATGTAACATTTCGCAACTACTTACAAGAAATGAATTGCGAGTTTGTCACCTCCATCACGGATGCCAAGCTTTATACAGCTTCGCTCTTTCCGGCATCACAAGATGAAACAACTTCGTAGCCGTAAAAATCAAAGAAGCTGTTGGAAAAATTTTAAAATGCCTCAAAGATAAGGCAAGCGGTTCGTAACGAATAACATCGATTTGCATGCCATCGAGTGAGACTCGCAAACACTGAGGTGATGAGACAGTCTGGAAATCATCTTTAACAAGCAGACTTTTCCAACCTTCGTGTTGTTATGAAGTGGGTATTTTTCCATCATTGCAGCTTTGAAAATTTGTTTATGATAAGATTTAGCTTGCATTTTTAAAGTAAAGATTGGTAGTGAAATTAGCTAGTGCATAAGGGCTATAGCATGTTTTCACTCACGTGGCCAGCAGCAACGCAAACTTATTGGAACTAAAGATAGTGTAACTTAAGTAAAGAGTTCAACCCCCACACGATTGGCTTGGGGCACCAACGAGGTCGCCGTTTGATATTTTTTTGGGAAATAAATATGGCTGCCGTGACGTCATGTAAAACACTTTACTGCTTCTATAGCGATGATTTTGGTAGTCAACTAAATTCGAGGAGTAAATAATTCGTTATCTGGTTCTCCCTTCCATACAAAATTAATTTCACTACAATTCTTAACTTTACAATGACACTGACTCACTGTGGATAGAGGAATCATACGCACAACAGCCACAGTGAAGTATAAATTGGTGAAAGTACCAGCTTTGCACCTGATTGGCTGACACGATGAAGCGACATTCTGATTGGTTACACGAGACAATCACGTGAAAATTAATGACCCGCACAAGGTTACTGTTTGCACCTGTGAAAGCTACAGAAGCTACCTTCCTTTAAAATTCCACAGCAACTCTAACGTTTGCAAATCGCAAGCAAAAATGTTGCCCCTGCTTCGAAACTTGGCCTTGGAAACATCTTCGCGAGGTTCTTCTTTGGGCTTTTTGATGGTTTTAGAATTCCCTTCTGTTTCTGTATGTACATCGTTCCCTTCCGAAGTGTTACCATTTAATTGACTGGCGCGGTGGGCACTTTTACCCATACACTTCCCTGCGCTGCGGACAGCTGGTTTCGCCGAGGCGCTGGAGCTGCGCTCGTTCACTGAACCTTTGGCACTGGCGTTTTTCTTATTTTTCTGCCTCGGGCTCTTACTATTTGATTGTGGAAGAGTTCTAGGAACCCTGCGGTCATTGGTGATTTTCACTGAGGAACGCAAATCGTCCGCATTATTGATTTCTACAGCCTGCTCAGGCGCGATTCGTCTCGCCGAGTGACTACTCTCTTCACGTGTCACCTGACTCTCCTCAACACCTTGATCACGTGCGACAGAACGTGATTTTTCTAGTTTGCGCGTGTCTTGTGTCGAGCCACTAAAGCAGTCTTGCTTGTTAATTCCCTTGTCGTGTGCACCGCGCGCATTTAGGCTGCTGCATGTAGATTTTTGCTGTTCTAAAACACTGATGCTTTCTTCTTCGCTACTAATATTCCCATAGTCATTTGATACTTCGCAAAAACTGTCCATTTCTATAGCGTCTTGCTCGTCGGACAATGCCCCATCGTTACTGTTAGTTTTCTCATCACTCCCGCAAGCGAGGAGTAAATTACCACCGCTTTCGCCTCTCTCATTGGAATTTAAATCTTCCCTTGGAAAGCTTACCCCTTGTTCTTTGGAGCTTATCGACTCGGATTTTCTTTCTTCACTTAAATCGTCCGGATTGTTGATCTCGACACATTCGTCTTCCATATTAACATCTGCAGTTTGAAGACCTGTCTCAAGATCAGAGCCATCAAGTGCGTTTCCTTCTTCCTCAATGATAACTTGAAGTACATCGTCCATACCTGGGAAGCCTGTGCTTTCCAGGGCATCCACGCCCTCATGGATGTCACCATTGTTACTAAAACCTATCAAACCTGTAGCCGGTGGATCAGGTTGTAAAACTGAAACTATTTCCTCTGACTCGGAGTTACGTTCCTCAACAATAAGCCCACCATCTGCCGCAGTATCAATGTTTTTCTTCATTCCTTTCCCCTTCTTTTTCTTGGTTCCTTGACTTCTCGTTACACTCACTTTTGCTTTTTTGATCGAGCTTGAGACTTCAGCCAGCAAAGAGAGAGGCATATCGTCCTCAAACGAATCACTACCAGAGACAGCAGTCAGTGCAGTAGAAACCATCTCCGCGTTAATTCGTTGAGGTGAGCTTGTAGAACTGTTTTCTGGTGGTTCAATGGAGGACCGTTTGTCTTTTGGGCCGTCCTCAGTCATTAAAGAATCGACGGTTCCAATGAAATTGTATCTGCGGTTTTCACAACTTTTTTCAGGTTCAAGATCACGTTCCGTATGAGACTCAACTCCAGAATGTTCCAAAACGGCCGGCTCCCAGTCCATACCATCTCTATCTTCATCGGAAGACGAAAACATCTTGTCATCTGTTAATGCTTCTTCGTGCTTTTCTTGAAAGTTGGTTGACGCTAGAGTCGAGGTAATTTCGTCATGGATACCTTCCGCTCTGCCTATGCATGAAACGACTGCTGTGGAGTTGTTACGTGAGGTCACCAGGGTTGACGAGCCAGCTAAAGCAACACTCGCTTGTGTTCCTTCTTTGTTTGCAATGGTCGAAACTGGGTCGTCACTTAAAGTCACCAAGGTTGACGAGGCACCTGAAGAAACGTCGGCTTGTGTTTCGTCAGACATGTCTTTGTTTGGAATTGTCGCTACAGAATCGTTACTTGAAGACATCACGGTTGACGAGGAAGCTGAAATAACGCCAGCTTGCATGCTTTCATAAGTGTCTTTGGTTGCAATCGTCGATACAGAATCGTTACTTGAAGCCATCAAGATTGACGAAGGAGCTGCAGGAGCAGTAGCATCACCTTCCATATCCTCAGACCTCCCCTGACTTCCAAAGGTTGTTGCAGAGTTGTTACATGACGACACTAAGGATGACGAGCATGTACCAGCAATAACGTCAATCTGCATTCCAGAACCGTCCTGATTTGCACTGGTCGTTCCTGAGTCTTTACTAGAAGACATTAAGTTCGTCGATTCAGTAACGCTTTGCGGAGTACAGCTTGTACAACAGTCACCTGCCAGAGGTGTGCCATCGTGGGTGTCAACTGAATTCATCTCAGAAGCGTCTTTAACAGTGTCTGTTTCATTCCTTTGAGGCTGGTTTGGTGTCTTTCGTCTTCTAGACGCTGTTTCTGTGCAGTGGCTGTCTGAGCTTTCGGAGGGGGAAGAGCGATATCCACTGAGCTTTTTAGCTATACACAGAGGCTTCCTCTTCTTCTTTTTCTGGCGGAGAAAAAACAAATTAAAGAAAATAAAAGAGAGAACAGATATGCTACGCAGAATCGAACAGAGGAACACGCGGTGACTTAATGGCTCGTGTGCTAGACTCGAATCACCTTCATAAAACTTTCAGAGATAATAGGAAACCTCCCGGAATCTTGGAGTAATCACCATGCATAATGGTAGCCAGTCAACGTTCTCACCACCTACCTTTTGCAGTGAATTTTCTTCGGGAGACGGTGTTGGCTTTATTCTCCTTTGCGAATGAAGCACCAGGTGCTGTCTGAGAGAAACCTGAAGGTAAATATAAATATAGTAAGTAATGCACTTGTAATTCAACTGAAGACAAATCAGACACAACATGGGGGAAGGAAGACATGACTGATCATCGCAGTTATACTCCCAACTGAAGCAGCTGTGAAATTAAAGCCCGAAAAAAAATTCAGGCCTGAACGGGATTCCAACCTATGACCTCGATACCGGTGCAGTGCTCTACCAACTGAGCTAACAAGCCAACTGGGAGCTGGTCATATTGTGAGTTCGTGTTATACCCGTACATGGTGAAGAATATATTAAGCACTTCATTTTCTGATCCGGTTACTGTGCAAAAATATCAGTTCTGAAAATTTTGAAAGGGCACAGCACGGTAACTGTCCCAAGGAATTTAAGAACGACTTACTACTGACTTTTTGCTTTTTGTTCTCCTGGGACCATTAATTAAGTGAATATTGTTTTTAACTACATGTACATAGCAATCAAAATTACATCAAATTCTGCAAGGTCACTGTACATAGTGGTTGAAGCAGCTTACCTTATGGGCGAATCCTTTTCCACACCCCTCCCAAGTGCATACATACGGCCTGTTACCTTCATGGAAGGCTTTGATGTGCACTCTCAGATTAAACGCCTGAAAGAGAGTAACAGTAATGGATGACTTGACAATTGCTCATCATATCGCTCATGGAAAACAATTATTATCTAATACGTCGAATTATAATCCGTCAAATATTTTTACTCTCGCGTGATTTGGCTAAGTACGTCATGTGACTAAATATAAACTAGCTAAAACTGGGGAATATCCAAGTGATATTCCCAATTTTCAAAACTGCACGTGTTGCGAAAAATATTTGAAGGATAATAAACACGATAGCCTCCATTTAGCCCGAAAATATGCTCGGATATTTGTCCTTGAACATAATCTGTTCCTCAAAGCTCACAGTTTTCCTCGCGCTACGCTCTCGGAAAGCTGTTCGCTTCTCAGAACAGATAAAGTCCGCGGACAAATATCCAAGCATATTCTCGCGCCAAATAGAGGCTATTTAACAATTATTCCATGAAACCGCGTTGGATATGAAGTGATAAATAACCAACGAGCGCGTAGCGCGAGTTGGTTATGATCACTTCATATCCAACAAGGTCGAATGGAATAATTGTT
>Ga0126339_10001870_pt1 | contig 14722 bp, 11 predicted proteins | sample OrbTmetagenome_2_FD_92532 | JGI IMG/M metagenome (GOLD analysis project Ga0126339, IMG submission 92532) | Coral microbial communities from Petempiche,Puerto Morelos, Mexico - Orbicella T R C metagenome | ecosystem: Host-associated > Invertebrates > Cnidaria > Coral | place: Petempiche,Puerto... | reverse complement strand
GGAGTGATGGAGTGATGGAGTGATGGAGTGAAATCGCTTCACCACTACAACTTGGAAAATAATATTTTCCAAGTTAATGACGTTCCCGCCATTCTGTCTCAGGTAGTTTCGAGAAAGTCGCTTGGGCTGTCCACGCAGTGCGCGAGTAACATCCTCGGAAGAACTGGGTACCATGTCTAAAATACGTTAGGTAGAAGACCTATATGGGGGATTCACTCTTATCTTGATAATCTCTTGACTCTTATTTAGTGGATTTACTTTTAACAAAAATCCCCAAAATTCTCCTGCAATAAAGGAAGGAAATCAATGTAAAATTACCCCGGAGGTTATCTTTCTCAGTTTCAGGCCGGCCAACTTTAGCCTACATGTTTGTGGAAAATTTCACCCAAGCGATCCCCGTTGACATTTCAGAAGTCACCGGCCTCGATTTGTTGCAAAACTCCGCACAATTTGTCAAGTTTAAACGGGTGCATCATGTGCGTTACATATGACGTCAACTTTATGGCGTTTACTCTCGTCGAACGTAGCTCGAGGCTAATGAGCTCGCCAAAATTCTCTCAGTCACTCTAAAATTATAGTACCTTGGAAGAGGACCATCGGCAACTAACGTGCTCAGACCAGGCTTCAAATTAGCTCTGCCCAAGCCCCGTACCGATTTTTTTTAAACGTAGTTTCTGCTACCGTGCGGCAAATTTGTGGAGTAGATTTCCGTCTAGCGTGAGAGCCATTAGATCTTTTATTAACCTTAAAACAAGTAAATCCGTTTGTTTGTTTGTTTGTTTTTTCTTTTTCTTTTCTTTTTTCTTTTTTTTTAACTCAATCTTGTAATATAGCTGATGTTTCTGCCGTGTTTAAATAAAGTGCATTTATGCATGCTTTTTTTTTTAATCTCAATCTGCGACAAGGCCGCTCCTCAACTTCAAGAATAGTCGAGGTATGATAACGACACTTATATAATGGCATAAGTATGTATGATGTGTATCGTGGTATGTCCAAAAATGTTTCCTTCTACGTGTTAATTACGTCATGAGATCCCCACGGCTACTATGAAAACTTTTAAATTCGCAGTACAGTAACAGGACATGCCAATTGTTACTAGAGAAATTTCTGGTTAGTTGCAAAGTTTTCCAACTTTTATTCAAATATTGAAAAAGTTATGAACAGTTAAAGTCAGCACGGGCACTTTCAGCATCCCGCCCTCTGCCTCGGTCAGTTCACAAGTGTGGCAGCTAGGGTTTTACACATTCTTTTGAGCATAATAGTGACGTAAAAGAATCAGGCAGCACGCGGGAATAATACCTACAAAAACTGGCGGACAGTTGAGGGTTTTGGGCAGCCCAAGGGAGATCTGGGCATCAGTTGCTTGACTGCACGGTACATACAGGGCATGCCAACAGGTTGCGCTAATTCAACACTCGTCTGCTGCATCAGAGCCAGGTTTTTCATTTTCGCAATAACCAAGCTAGAGTAATGGAAGAATCCATTTAGGTGTAGCTCATGCTTCAACATAACAAGCGTTAATAATAAATATTAGCTTTTTATGTGGGCATAATGGAACATAACAGTGATGCCTTTCGAGCATAAACTGTGAGATTTGGTGGGCAAAATGTGTAAAACCCTACTGGCAGCGCCATGTTCAAAGACCGACCCTCAAATGCATGGGCGATCAACACGTATCTCACATTGAATTTTGTTTTCGTTTGGTTGGTGTCTCACTAGACTAAAACAACAGCAACTTGCATTGGGGAAAATAATGCAAAGCACTTCAGAAAGAAAAAATCCAAGAGGCGGGGCAAGCTCGCTGTCAATCATGTTCTTCTGGTGGATGAATGACGTCATAAAACTAGGAAATGGTCAACCGCTGACCGAGAAGAATTTGTTTCCTCTTCTTGAAGATTACAAAGCTGAGGTGCTCGTAAAAACTGCAGAAAAATGGTGGCTGAAAGAATCGAGAAGTAAGACACCACGTTTGTGGAAGGCAATGGCCGGACTTATTCCCTGGAAATCATATCTGATTATGCTGGCTTTACAGACCCTTCGGTCTCTGAGCTTTGTCTCCTTGCCTGTTTGTCTTTGGCTTTTGTTAAAGACGCTAAATGATGCTTCGAATTCAGACATGAAGTTGGCATTTATCTACGTTGCAATTTTGGGGATGACAAGCTTAATACAAGCTGCGTCGACGCAACACTATGACTACCTCACTGAGCTGTGGGGATTGAAGCTGAAAGTGGCATTGATAGGACTTGTTCACAAAAAGGTAATAATTAACTAGCAGATTTAAAACTTGGATTCTGTTCTCTAATTTTGTTGCATCTTTCCGTGTTCCCAACCTTACCATGTATCCGTCCGTTTTGTTTACTCATGTATTTTCTATTCCAAATGCCCAAGCCAAGAGATTGTACTTCCGCAGCAACATGCACAAAGTAATTTACAACTTTTTTTTTCGCGTCGAAGTTTGGACGATGGACGAATCAAAGTTATGTTTTACACAATGATTAGAGAAAATGTGTTCCTCTATTCCTCGATCGTCGACAGATATAAAGAACATGCTGGGGTAGCAGATTAACCAACTAGACAAACGAACTAATTGTAGCTAATTGTCTTTTCTGTTTTTAGATTCTTGCTCTAAATCGTTTTAGCTTGGAAGCTATGTTGTCTGGAAACACTATAAACTTGGTCTCGAACGACGCACAAAAGATCGAGAAGTCCTTGAACCAACTGGGTATGGTGTTATTTGCTCCTTTGGAACTCAGTATCAGCCTGGTTATCCTGTGGTACTTGATTGGCTGGGAGGCCCTCGTTGGTGCTGCCTTTTATTTCGTTTTAGTCGTCTTTCAGCTGTTTATGGCGAGAAAGGCTGCCAAGCTTAGAGCCAAAGCAGCTGCTTTCACAGATGAACGGCTTGTGGTGATGAAAGAAATCATTTCTGGAATACGAGCGGTGAAGATGTACGCTTGGGAGTGGAAATTCAGAGACATTATCAGAGATCTTCGCAGGTAACAATGAATCGTTATTCTATGAAATTAAAATATTACATTGACTCATATATCACAAACATTGTCCCAAAAGGCTGGGTTTCGAAAATTGTGTCTACCTCATAAACATTGTGAGGCATAAATTCAAAACCTCTTTGACATTGCAGTTGTATATTCTGCTAGTTGGCATCAAAAGAAAGTTGTACCGCGCTGCGTGTTTTTAGTAGCCAAACCCCTCACAAAGGGCAGGACGCAATCCTAGGACCAGTGTAACTCCAACAGTGTTGATTAAAGAAAGAAGAACAAAAGAAGAAATGTTCAAAAGCAAGATTAACCATCCTGCTGGAGAGTAATTCTCATGCTCCTCCTCCTGGCGAGTAGCAGGGAAAAAATAGTTAACGTGCACATAGCATATGTAGGGTGCAACGAGTGTTATCACTCCTAGGGGACTACAAATGTTCTCTTGCCGAAAATGACATCACCGTGTGGAGGAAGTTATAAATAAGGGTGTTAAGGTGTTAATGGCATCATCTTATTTACCGTCGGCTTGGCTGTTCCAGTCGCTTGGGCCAGCTGGGGAGCAGAAAAAAATGGGTGGGAGTGTTAGTTGAGAAGGCGCGAGAATACTGTGAACTTTTTAAGAGATCTTTATGAACGAGGGTCTTAAACCTAGTTTTTGCTAACCATTATTATGCTTGGAACATTAACCCTAGGACGTACAAGCTAATTCATACCCCCACCGTGGTACAAGGAGGGTGTAGATGGAGCCCCCCTCCCCCACCCCCTTTGCGTTCATTAGATAACCCTGAGCTTGCTCTACAAGATGATACCATTTTTGTTGGTAATGGCGTCATTCTACCCGCCATCTTGGATCCGCCATCTGGGATACACAATAGACGTAAAAACAATTGCGCAGAGAATGAAGGAACAGCTACTGAAAGTTTCAGCCCCTTAAAGTAAATCGTCTTTTCAAAATTTTTAAAAAACCTTTTGGGGAGGGGGCATACCCCCCCCCCCCCCCCGAATTGTACGTCCGAGGGTTAACCCTGCTCCTGTTAACGTTTGTCTTTTTACAGAAAGGAGATGACAATCATTCGCTTAAAAGGCGCCATTGTCTCCATGGTGTGCGTTTTGTTCTTCACTACACTTCCAATCGCCGCTCTGATTTCTGTAACAACACTAGTTATGACAGGAACGCAATTATCATCTTTTAGTATATTTACACTTCTTCTGAGCTTAATGACGATAAGAACTACATTTTGCTACAACTTGAGCATGTCCATGCAAATGGTCGCAGATGCTAAAGTAGCACTTGACAGAATACAGGTTTTCCTTGAAAAAAGGATGTCAAAGATGAAAGTAACCGAGCAATCCGAGCAGCATGGCTCTAAGCAAATTTTCGCAGAACAGGTACATCCTGTTAATACTATTATAGTCCAGTCTAAGAACACTCAGAGAACAGTGGCTATCCAGCTGGCTAATTACCGAGAACAAGACGACTCCGCAGGAAATCATTTACAAACATTCACTGCCAACTCAGTACCTACAAAGACCGCAATCATTTCCTCTAGCTCTTTTCCCAAAGCTCCATTGAAAATGAAACTTAGCGATTCAGGCCCCCAAAAGCCTCATATCAGCATTCATGAGATGTCCTGCTCTTGGAATCAAGATGGCCCCGCCCACAGCTTAAGAGGCATAACTTTAAATGCCTCCAGAGGTGACTTGATAGCGATAACAGGGGCAGTTGGAAGTGGAAAATCCTCTCTGCTAACAGCCATTCTTGGAGAACTACCTCTACGCAAGGGAAAGATATCGTATCATGGCAAAGTGGCCTATGCTCCTCAAATACCCTGGGTATTTTCTGGGACAATAAGGGAAAACATTTTGTTCGGTTTGCCATTCGACCAGAAGAAGTTCCAGCGTATTTTAGACATCTGTGGGTTGACGAAAGATTTGGCGGACCTCACCAATGGAGACCTAACGGAAATTGGACAGCGTGGAGCGTCCCTCAGTGGAGGTCAGAAAGCACGTGTGGGTTTAGCTCGTGCAGTGTATTCAGACGCTGATATCTACCTGCTTGACGATCCACTGAGTGCAGTTGACACTAAAGTAGGAAGAAAACTTTTCAAGAGTTGCATACTGAACTATTTATCGGGTCGCATTCGCTTGCTGGTTACCCACCAGTTGCAGTGCTTGAAAGATGTGGATCGCATTGCTGTGATGAAAAACGGTTCAATCATTTGCCAGGGAGGATACAGGGAACTTACAGAGAGCGGCATATTCTCAGATTATTTGGAATTATCTCAGCCGAATGAGGATGATCCAAAGCGCGCAAACAGTGTGAGTCTTAACCAATTTAAGGAAGACGACGTCATAAAGAGGTCGTCATTTTCTTCGGTTTCGTTAATGAATGAACACGTTGCACATAAAGTTAACATGTCTGTTGTTGACAATCTCAAGTTATCTACGCACCAAGAGAAAGAAAGTGACGGCGTTTCAAACTTGAGCGATGAATCGTCTCTCCACACGTGGTCGCGATCGGTACCCTCAAAATACGCCCATCAACAGGCTCATGGCTTGAAAGAAGAGGAGGAAAATAAGAGAGCTGGAACTGTCACCTGGAGACTCTACTGGGATTATTTCAAAGAAGGACTGCCAGTTCCCATTATCGTACTTGGTGCGGTTTTAATGGTATCAGCACAAGGTAAAAAGACTAGAAATATATTTTTACTCTGGCCCTGTTTAGTCTGGAAAAGGAGAACCGAGGGGAAACATAGTGCCCCCGCAGTCAAAAATTGAAATAATAGTAATAATGGCCATGCAACTTGAAGTTTTGTTAAAAGATAGCGGTACATACTAATTACTTTGGTCCATTTAAGATAGCATGGATACTGTTGCAAAATACATAGGAGCACTTTTTTGGCACCCTATTTTCCCCACCGCACCCTCCCACTCGACCCTCGCAGGCTCACTGACGAAAACAAAATAACCAATCCTAATAAGACGTAATAACACGCCCCGCTTTTGATAAAGTCATTCTAGGATGTTTGGCGTCCTTCGTATACCGGAATCTCGGCCAGCAAAAGTAAAAAGTAGCTACGCGTTTTCGTGTAACTAGCTAAGTAGAAGTCTCATCCATTTTTGGTCAAAGGTTGCTTGTTATTATGTAAAAAAAAAAAAGAGAATCAGTAATAATAATGTGTTTTCTGATGTTTTTGCTTCAAGCAGAATTTGTGAAAACGTTATGTCATTTGAAATGTATGGTGTTAACTGGCTAAACTTAAGTAATTTCATTACTGTTTCAAAACAAAGAATTCTTGCACGCAAAATGAATTGCATCGCAAAATAAATCGAGTTGACAATGCTGCCGCTTAGGGATTTTCAAATACCTCAATGCAACATGTAATCCCACTTAAGAACTGAAACACGGTAATTCGGAATCAACTAATGACATTTATATTTAGCTTGTGTCCTAGCTCCAAACTGGTGGTTGACTAGAATCGCAGAGATGTCATATGACCAACAAAAAGCACCAGCCACTCAAGTCATACACGCCTGTCTGGTGGCGGTGTCCATTATTGTCATGGCAGCATCGTGTTTCTTATTTTACTTCCTCCTTTTGAAAGCGGCTGAAAATCTCCACAATAAAATGACACTGACTACGCTCCATGCTCCTGTGCTATTTTTTGACACAAACCCAGCTGGTCGTATCCTCAATCGGTTTTCCAAAGATGTGGGTTGTATGGACGATGTGTTGCCACAGCTATTTTTACAGGCCGTCATAATTTGCCTTTCCTCGCTCAGCGCCATGTTGGTTCCGGCTGTAACAAACTACTGGATATTCTTAGTTCTTCTTCCACTTACTGGGATTTTGGCTTACTATGCACGCTATTACCTGAAATCCGCCAGAGAGCTGCAGAGGATCGAGGCCTTGAAATGCAGCCCTGTGTACTCACACATCACGGAGACGTTAAATGGATTAGAAATAGTGCATACGTCGAACATGAACAGCGCATTTCTGGACAGGCTTCAAAGGTTAGTCTTGATCTAATCAATTACAATAATAATCAATATTTCTATGGCGCAAATCTGATCAAATGCGCCTTAGAAACTATGTAAATAAGATGATTAATAAAAAAAAAATTATTTACAATTCTAGTGAAAAGAAAAGGAGAAATATCGAGAGCTAATAAGTATAGCAACTGTAAATAAAAATGCCTTCAATTTGAACTTAAAACGTTCAAATGTAGTCAGGTGCTTGGCCATGTATGGCCTTAAAAGTAATTATTAATATCTTTGGAGTGAGCTGGTCTTACTAGTAAGAAGGAGAACCATTAGATATCAAATTAAGATACAGTCTTAACCTTGGAGAGTTAGGATTTGTGGCACTACACACACAAATACTTAACGACATACAATTACCGAATTCTTATTAGAGACGCACCCGGAAAACCTTCTTGGACGGGAAACTCGTCTTCAGACGGAAACCTCGTCTGAAACCAGTAGAGGACGAGATTCCTGTCTCAAATTTACCCGTCTACTTTTCCGTTCAAATCGATGGGAGAAAAAAAAAAGAAGAAAAATTCGTCTTAGAGGAAACGCTCTCTCAAATTCATTCTGGACGCGAAAATAACGACGAGGTTCAGTCGCAATTTTCAGACCGTTTACAGTACTTAAATTCATATCCTATCAAACCGAATTCAGTATGCGACTAGTTTCCCATCTTCAAACCGGGTACTCATAAACTCATAAATAAATTGGGGGTGGGAAAAGGAAGTATATGATCTTGATTTTCCTGCGGAAACGTTAGGCCTAAATATGTAACTCATTCACAATGAAAGTCAGTTTCACATATCTTGTTTAGTCAACTTGCAATGTATAAAGTAAGTTGTATAAAGTAAGTTATTTCCAAAGTAATCCCTTTCAAGTCACTTTTAGACGCAGTACCCAGTCCTTCTGCGGATAAACTTACCACTCTTGTGGCATTGATATTCTCATGGAAGATTAAAATATGTGTAAAGCTACTTGGACTGTCCACATGAGAAAAATCCGCATCACAGGATTGTCTATTCCTAGACCCTCCTGAGATTACCGAAATCAGGAATGCTCTAAAAATAACTTGAGAAGGATTAACTTGACAATAAGACCAATATATACTCCAAAAATATACTCAATGCACACTCAATGTATACTCAATATACTCGATGCATACTCTTTATCCTCTCTTGCTTAAATGCATTTAACCGGGCCCGTCCTTGAAACATAAAACTGTATTATTTACGTGCGTAAACAAACTGACTTCACAAGGTAAAAGATGTCTTCCAATAGATAATTACCTTTATGAGATGCGTCTGGAGGGATTCATGGAAGTTGTGTTCAACATCTTGTATCCGGGTGTTTATTTTGATGAATACAACTGCGATGATTCCCTGCAGGCGCGTCTCACAGAAGGCGTCGGCCATTGTGTCTCTTCAGGTATCAAGACGAGAATACAAAAGCCTTCTTTATGGTCGTTTCCTGCACTCGTTGGTTGAGTATTCGCTTGGATCTTCTCTCCAGTCTGTTCGTCACGATTGTCGCCGTGGCCACTATGTTGATCACCAATAGTCCTGGTGAGTTGATGCAAGCTAACTCGGTTGGGCATGCTATCCCGGATGTTATTACTCACCAGTGCTCCCTTGCCCTCTATTTTCTGGCATTTTTATTCGATCGTTGAACGGCGGGTAGAATCGCGAGAGAACTGAACGCCAGCTCTCTATTATTTGTTTAGCTCACTTCCCTCGCCTACCTGCCCCAACCTCCTCGTGCTTTCGCGCTCGAGTTCGCCTCGCGCGCTTTTTATTTCGCATGTGTTGAAAAATAGAGAGCCTGTGAACAGTTTCCCTGCGACCACTCTCGGAAGCGACCAGCTCTAGTTACGACCTCCATAGTGAAACACCGTTTCGTTTGTCGTTTAAACTCTACAAGTAAAAACCCTCGTGGACCCTTGTGAGCGACTGCTCCCGTAAGGGACTGCATTTGCTTATGGGAAATACCAGATGGTTGTTTCCTTTGTTTTCAAGTTCTTTTTAACAACCTCTCAGAGAGTCTGACTCGTATGATCAAAACTTTTATAAATGCAATTCTGGGATAAACGTTTAAGCGATATGTCGAGTGTTCCCCCGGGGAGGAGCACTCCCAGATAAAAAGGACGGGGGGTCCTCGTCGGTTTTAATTTGGTACCTTTCAGGGTGTTCAGCCTCAGAAGGTCCACAGCGGGAGCTTTACCCGTACCTTTTAGGGCATTGAGCCGCAAACAATATGATAGGAGATACCTGACAATTATCTCATTTCTAATTTTGTATCATTTACTGCGGGGAGTCACAACTCATCAATTAAAAGTGTCTCGTTGTTATTTTAGAATTGGTAACTCTTAGGAGTGAAAAAAAATTCAAGCCACGCCCCCAAAACAGGATCTCTTTGAGAGCACACCCGACCTTTTTGTATGGGAGGACCCCCTCCGGGGGGGAGGGGGAGGCTAAGAGATCTGGAAAGCGACCAATCCCAGATCTTGTTTAAATGTGTGGTCGCCCTCAGGCGAACAGCTCTAAATACGTGCGTTTTCTCGAATTTCGGATTTTGTTGTTGTCTTTCCCAGCCTTGGCTGGACTTGCCCTCACTTATGCTTTGCAAACACTGGATGCCACACAATATGGTATACGACTGGCTGCAGAGGTGGAAAACTCGATGACGTCGGTCGAACGTGTCCTGGCATACGCAAAAATCGAATCCGAACCCGGCTACAGCACAAAGGCTGTTCCTCCAAAATCTTGGCCACATGACGGGAGCTTGGCGATACGGGATCTTTCTTTGGTTTACTTTGACGGAGGACCTCGCATCTTGAAGGACATCAACTTTTGTGTTTCTAGTAAGGAGAAGGTAGGAGTTGTGGGTCGCACCGGCGCTGGAAAGTCATCTCTGGTATCCGCTTTGTTCCGTATGCCTGACTATCTCGGAAAGGTAAAATACTGAATCCATTGTTTGTAGCGGCTTTTCAATACAAGGAGAAACCACTACCAAATCACAAAAACATTTTTGGACCGACTCGAACAGGAGACCTAGAAAGTTTTTCAAAGTTTTGATTCGTCAAAACGTTTGCTCTCCAGTACAGTTAAGCCTACTTCACCCTCGCGACATCACGACATAAGAAGGACGTACGTTGTGTGTGTGAACATCCTGACATGATGACATAATAGCAACATAACAGAATGCAGAAAAAACTGATCTTTTCATTTGTCATGATGTTGATGTTCACATTACCGACATAAGTGATTACGTCGTTTTGTTGTTATGTCATTACATGTATGTCGCTGCTGTGAGCCATGCCTTAAAGATTAATGTTGCTGTTGCCTTAACATTATATTTAATTGTACTATGGATCTTGTGATTTTACGTAGGAAATATATAAATCATATTAAAATATGCCAGTGGAGTCTTGAGTTGTCAGTTTTTCTGTAATTGTCCCAGTTTCAGATTGTTTACCACTGTGTATATTCTGAAATAAGCGGAATGACAAATTACGCAAAAATTTATGTCGGTTCCTATGTTTACTTTTCAGGTGTCAGTTGATGGTGTTAATATTGTTTCTATCCATCTACAAAAGGCTCGCAAGTCAATGGCCGTGATAACCCAGGATCCGGTGCTATTTAGAGGCACGTTAAAAAGTAACATTGACCCATTTTCACAACACACAGATCAAGAACTTTGGGAAGCTCTGGAAGAGGTACAATTGAAACCTCTTGTGAACGAATTGCCAGGACAGCTCGAGTTCAAGCTGAAAGAATGTGGAACAAACTTAAGCGTTGGTGAGAGGCAGTTGGTGTGCTTGGCTCGTGCACTGGTCCAGAAGAGCAAGATCATCATCATGGATGAAGCCACCGCTAATGTGGATTTCAAGACTGATCGTCTGATCCAGGAAGTCATTCGCGACAAGTTTAAGGATTCCACAGTACTGACCATTGCTCATCGACTGAACACCATCCTAGATTACGACAAGGTGCTGGTTCTTGATGGTGGACAAGTGGTGGAGTTTGACAAACCTGAAGTGCTGATAAGGAAGGGTGGACTATTTGCTGAGATGATCAGAAGTCAGACACAAAAAAGAAAGAAGTGAAAATTACAGCATAGTGACCCAATGCGTACTTATCAAACTGTTCCTACTGAGATTAATAATGTAAATGCAGACTTTGTTATACCAACTAAAGTAAAAGGGCAAAGGATGTATAGGGAGTGAAAACTGGACAAAATAACAACGGATTTAAGAAAATGTAGATAAATATTTTTAGTAGTTGTACTTTTCGTTGCTACATGGTATCCTGGGGTAGTATACACTCAAATGGTCATATTCCACTGAACTGAGTCACATAAAATCTGTGAATAGGAGCGCGCTATGCTACACATTTGGGATGCATGGCTGAGTCAAGAATCTTTACACTTGATGGCTAAAAATAAATTTACAAGCGTGAAGTGTTGCTAAAAAAAGATGGTGTGTTTGCAGTAATTGCGAGAAGCCAAATCAGAGTTGTGCGAAACATCGACAACAGAATATGGCATAACACCTTAAACGGAGATGGTTTATCAGTTGTTTTATATAATAATCTAATGAATACGCGCGCTCTGATTGGTCAATCAGCTATGGTTTATTGTGCCAGTAAACTCATGGAAATTTTGCGTGTCTTCAGAATTATTATATTAAAGCAATAGACCACAAGTTTTTATGGTTTATAGGCTGATAAACCACGCGGGGTGTTGAAGAACACGAGAAGAATTCGTAAATCACGAGCCTGCGGCTCGTGATTTACGAATTCTTTTCGTGTTCTTCCAACGTCCCGCGTGGTTTATCAGCCTATAAACCATAAAAACTTGTGGTCTATTGCTTAATTCGCTGAGTCTGAAATACACTGGGAATGTTTCCCCTATTCAGCTGTGAGGGTTAACCTGACTCGGGAAACAAATTGAGTGAGGAAACAACAATTTTAGAACGACATGTCGTAATAATCGATACAAGTAGACCATTAACACAGTCAACTCTCGTCTTGCGGATACCCCGCTGTTACGGACGCTCGCTATTACGGACAAAATCCAGATCCCCGGACACCACGCATTTCTCATATAACATAATTATGTAAAGTTACAGTCTGCTGTTCATCATTTGTCAAAATTCAATTCAAAAGACTTCTAGAATGTTTATTTTCACAACAGTTCTTCATTACAGTGCTGGAAATAATTTTTCTTCTTTAACAGGACAAGTGTCCTTTCAAATCTTCATTTTGGTCGGACATCTTATCAATTTGACCGGACACTAATTTGCATAATTGATGAGTGGGTGAGTGAGTGAGTGAGTGAGTGAGTGAGTGAGAACTTTATTTGAGTGTCAAAAACCTTATAGCCTGGAAATAATACACCATACTAATTAGGGGACACTGCTAAAAAAAACTATAGTAGTACTAATATTAATACAATAAAAAATAAATGATTTGAAGGGCATTATGTGCAGCATAGGATGCAGCCCTTACAGCCGGTGTCGATTAAGCGAGTTATATTCCTTTTGCGAATATAGTTTGTAAAAGCCTGCAGTGTCTTCGCTGATCTGTCAGCCATAGACAGTTTGCCCCATAATTTGGGTCCTACATAACGTAGAGAGTGCTTCCCCTAAGTAACAGTGTTGTATCTAGGAGTAGAAAAATCTGATTGTCTCAGGTTGTATGCGGAAATATGCTCGTTAAAAATGTTACAGATGCTTTTAGGACATAGTCTATGTTTAACTTTATACATGAGAATACAGATGTCTTGTAAATGCCTGTTGGCTAGAGTTGGCAACTTGGCTCTCTCCAGTAGCTGAGTATAGCTAACAAGCTTATCCTTGTAAACGGCCCTCAAGCCCCTTTCCTGTAGTCGTTCAAGTTTACCTGCATTGCTAGCTCTGCAGAAGTGCCACACTAGGTGACAATAAGTAAGGCAAGGTAGTACAGCTGACTTGTATAACTGAAGTTTGGCCTTAGTGGGGATTAAATTCCTTAGTCGCATTAGTACGCCGATTCTCTGACCTTTATGCAGGCTGAGCTAACGTGTTCCGAAAAATTCAGTTTGGAGTCAATAGTTACCCCTAAAAGTTTAAGAGTATCTGCGCTCTTAATTTTCTGATTGTTAGTATAGATCACTGTACTAGTGCCTGAGTCAGTTGTCTTGCTGCAGCCGATGTTCAATGTCTGATATTTCTTTAGGTTTCCGGCCAGCAAGTTGGACTCGTACCACTTTGTTGCCTGACCCGCACTTTCACTAAGCTTGGATGTAACCTCCACTAGATCATGACCACATGACCATTGATTAGCATAATTAATTAGCATAATACAAGTTATTAACTTAATCTACAAGATGACTGCGCGAATCTCTCCTCTTTATCTCCTGATTATATGTCCTTCAAGCAAACCTGGTTTCCTATTGAATTTTACCATTAAAGGAGCACAACGCTGACTTGGACACTAGTTTTCTCACTTTGAAAAAAGTTCACCTCAACCTGAAATCAAAGTACATCTAGAAATCCGTTTCAATCTTTGCAGTGTTTTTCTTGACTTTCAATCGTTCACTGAAAAACCTGTTTTTAAGTGTGCTTTTGCTCAATCCTATGATATTATTTTTATCATATTTGGTTAAAAACAGTATCGATCGCGTCTCTGTGATATGCAAATTAGCTATGAAATCGTATCTAATGCGTATATGCACCAGCTGACTGTGTCCCTTTAAAGCAGGAGCCCATCACTAGGAGTGTACAACTACCCCAATTATTCCTGTCCCGGCGTTTTCACAGACCAATCTATTTTTAGTTTGAATTTACCGCGAATTCAGCCCCTCCCCCCAGGAACCTCAGTGACCAATCACAAGCATGGACTTTATAATTTCACCAGAAGATTAGGTCGACATGTCCACCTGGGGCCACCATTTTTCTCCTTACTGATTCGCGCTCGTATAGACCGGAACTGACCTTCTTCGTGGGAAAAGAAGCCTAAAAATAGACCGCTCTGTAAAAATACCATGACACAGGCTTAGTATGGGAGTTGCAGGCTCCTAGTGATGTGCTTCTGCCCAAAGTTGACTCAAGGGTACAAACATGAAGTGCTAACAGCATATCGCAACGCACGTAGTGAAAAGGCATCACGCAGAAAGGTATCACGCAAAAAGGTATCACGCGAAAGGTATTACTCTTACTAAAAGGTATCACGCGAAAAGGCATTACGCAAACAGGCATCACGCAAAAAGGCATAACGCTTCTGCGCTTCTGCTTGTGTCTTTACACGTAATCTCCCTCTCAGTCGCACCATAATAAAGGAGAGGTTTAGCTGCAGTAGTGAATTCATGTTCAGGAGCTTCTTGTACTATCGCCAATGTCATACGAAGAACGCTCAGCACTTGTCCGCCATCCTGAAAAATACTCGCCGATCTCACCGATCGGAAAGAAATGCAATCGTTTTTGATTCCATTGCTCACTTGCTGTATTAACCCTTTCAAGGCACGCCTCCTGTACTGAATTAATACCTCGCGAGGGGGCAAAAAACTTGAGAAGCCTTGAGATGCCTTTTCGCGTGATGCCCTTCAGCGTGATGCCTTTTCGCTTGATGCCTTTAAGCGTGACGCCTTTTCGCGTGATACCCTTAAGTGTGATGCCTTTTCGCGTGATGCATTTTAGTGTGATGCCTTTTTGTGTGATGCCT